>ENA-OWZO01000408-OWZO01000408.1-human-gut-metagenome-genome-assembly--contig:-NODE-408-length-24132-cov-12.367737_pt1 | contig 24132 bp, 20 predicted proteins | sample MGYA00249260_ERZ652115 | MGnify/ENA primary metagenome ERZ652115 (study PRJEB26925, sample SAMN05827127) | human gut metagenome | biome: ENVO:2100002; feature: ENVO:00000062; material: ENVO:00002003...
CGAGATGTAGCTCCGTCTCGTGGGCTCGGAGATGTGTATAAGAGACAGGCTTCACGGACAGCAGCAATATCTTCCAGTACATATTGGTCTTCATGGCTTCTTAAGGCTGTTAAATTCATAACCATGTCCAATTCCTCACATCCGGCTTCACGCAGTTCTTTTGCCTGTCTGTATTTCTGGCTGGTAGTATCCCCGCCTCCGGGAAAGCTGATGACACCACCGGCATGGATATCCGGATAAGGGGCAAGTTTTTCTGCCACATAGGATGAAAAAGCGGGCAGTGTAAAAGCAGCAGCAAAGCGGCAATGTATGGCTGCTTCTATCATGGCGTCGATCTCATCGCGGGTGTGAAATGCCTGGACACAGCTAATGTCGGTTTTTCTTGCAAGTTCTGTAAGGCGCATATTATTTGCTCCTTCCTTTTCCTGAGATTTCGGCTTCATATTGGCTGCCGATGATACGTACATGGTCGATACTTACCGGTGTATCTTTATAATAGGATATACGCCGGATCACTAAAAGAGCGGTTTTAGGTTCCACGTCTAAAACGCGGGCTTCTAAAAAGTCTGCAGATTTGGCAGAGATCTTATCTTTGGTAGAGTCAATGAACAGGTTATAGTTTTCCTCCAGAAATTGATACAGAGCCACAAAATGACCGCTGTGATGTTCGATGCCTGGAACCTTTGCATATTCAATATAGTTTTCCATTAAAGTCACAGGCCGGCCATCTGCCAGCTGTAAACGCTGGATGCGGGCAACAGGCGTTCCTTCTGGTATAAAAAGGTCTGTGGCAATATCCCTGGAAGCCGGGATAACGTCGATCATCATGCTTCCTGTGGTCACATCATGACCACGCTTTTGTAAGGACTCAGTTACAGAAGTCACCTGATTGTAATTCTGGGTAGTGCGGGTATCCATGACCATGGTGCCGCAGCCCTGGCGGACACTTAAAATGCCTTCATCAGAAAGAAGCTTTACTGCCTTTCGGATAGTAGTGCGGCTGACCTGATACAGGGTTTCAAGCTCCTGCTCTGTGGGAAGAAAGCTTCCCGGCGGGTAGGTGCCGCCTTTGATGGCAGATTTTATTTTATCGTATATTTTTATGTAGATCGGTTTGTTTGTCATATTGCGTTCCCCCTGTGTGTTTCTTCTGCCTGCCTAGGCAGGTTTCATTTGTTGATCGTGCCGGATTTCAGACCTTTTAATCCCAACATCAGTATTATATATATATTGCAGAAAAAACGCAAATTCTGATACCGGTACATCGTTTTCGAAATAACTATGCCACTCGCTTGTCTGCGGATCTGATCGCACAGGAACTGCACACTCAAATCCGCATCCTGCGTGATCAGTACAGTTATTTACCAAACGATGTACTGGTCATGTGACCCATAAACAATAACAACCTTAACTATTGACGCTGCTGGCCAGGATTTATATAATGGTGTAGATACAGAAAGATTCCGAGAGAACATTAGAGTCAACAAGGAGGAAAATTATGGATTATCCGGATAAAGATCAAAGATGGGTATTTCATGGAAAAACTGAGGCGCAGGAGATGAATCCGGGAGTAGTGCGTCGGGTTTTAGCTTATTGTAATGATGTTATGTGTGTGGAGAATACCTTTAAAAAAGGGGCCATCGGTGCGTTGCACAATCATCCGCATACCCAGATCACCTATGTGGCATCTGGTAAGTTTGAATTTACCATAGACGGAGAGGTGCATACAGTCAGTGCAGGAGATACGCTGCTGAAACAGGATGGGGTAATGCATGGCTGTACCTGCCTGGAAGATGGTATTCTGATCGATATTTTTACTCCAATGAGAGAGGATTTCCTGTAAGACCAGGCTGTAACATAAATTTCTGAAAGTTATCAAAAAATACTAGCCTTTTTTTCACCTACATGCTATAATGCTAACTTGAAGTGTAGCGCCCTCATGGATATGGGCGAATCACATATATTTTCAAGGAGGAACCCGTAGAAATGAGTGTACAGGTAGAAAAATTAGAGAAGAATATGGCAAAACTGACTGTAGAAGTCAGCGCTGAGGATTTTAAGGCTGCGATCAAGAAAGCGTTTAATAAGAACAAGAACCGCTTCTCCATCCCAGGCTTCCGTAAAGGAAAAGCTCCTCAGGCTATGATCGAAAAGATGTATGGCGAAGGCGTATTCTATGAGGATGCAGCTGATGAAGCGATCAACGCTTCCTACGCTGAGGCTATGAAGGAAAGCGGACTGGACATCGTTTCCAGACCAGAAGTTACCATCGAAAAGATCGGCAAAGATGAGCCATTTGTATACAGTGCATTAGTAGCAGTTAAGCCAGAAGTTACTTTAGGCCAGTACAAGGGCGTAGAAGTAGAGAAGGCTGACGCTTCTGTAAGTGCAGAGGATGTTGAGGCTGAATTAAAGAAGGTTCAGGAGCAGAACGCAAGACTGCTTACAGTTGAAGACCGTGGAGTAGAAGACGGCGACCAGACCGTTATCGACTTCGAAGGCTTTGTAGACGGAAAGGGCTTTGAAGGCGGAAAGGCTGAGGACTATCCATTAACCATCGGTTCCCATTCCTTTATCGATACCTTTGAAGAGCAGCTGATCGGCAAGAAGATCGGTGAAGAGTGCGAAGTAAACGTAACTTTCCCAACCGAGTACCATGCAGCAGATCTGGCTGGAAAGCCAGCTACCTTTAAGGTAACTGTTAAGGAAATCAAGGTAAAAGAACTTCCAGAGTTAAATGATGAGTTCGCATCTGAGGTTTCTGAATTCGATACATTAGATGAGTACAAGAAAGACGTTGAGAAGAAGTTAGCTGAGAAGAAAGAGATCGAGGCAAACTCCAAGAACGAAGACGCTGTAGTTACTAAGGTAGTTGAGAATGCATCTATGGAGATCCCGGACAAGATGATCGATGCCCAGGCAGAGAACATGGTTCAGGATATGGCCCGCCGTATGCAGAGCCAGGGACTGTCTCTGGATATGTACTTAAAGTACACAGGTATGACTGTAGAGCAGATGAAGGAGCAGGCTCGTCCAGATGCTGAAAAGAGAATCCGCACCAGACTGGTTCTGGAAGCAGTTGCCCAGGCTGAGAACATCCAGATCTCTGATGAGAAGGTTGACGAAGAAGTAGCTAAGATGGCAGAAGCTTACAAGATGGAAGTTGACAAGTTAAAGAGCTACATGAGCGAAAGCGATATTAAGCAGATGAAGGAAGACTTAGCTGTACAGCAGGCAGTTGATCTGTTAGTAGCAGAAGCTAAGCTGGCTTAATCAATTAAAATAATCTTACTAAAGAGACCGGGGGGATTCTCTGCAGAGAGTCTCCTTGGTTTTGTATATTAAACATATATCTGGGAAAAATTCCCACTATGGGGTCAAAAACAGATATAAAGATCATAACGGAGGATGGTTATATGAGTTTAGTACCTTATGTCATTGAGCAGACAAGCCGCGGTGAGCGCTCTTATGATATTTATTCCAGACTTCTTAAGGAAAGGATCATTTTTCTGGGGGAAGAGGTCAATGACACTTCCGCAAGCATTATCGTAGCACAGTTGCTGTTCCTGGAAGCAGAGGATCCTTCTAAGGATATCCATCTGTATATCAACAGCCCAGGCGGTTCTGTATCTGCCGGCTTTGCTATTTACGATACAATGAACTACATCAAATGTGATGTATCCACTATCTGTATCGGCATGGCAGCAAGTATGGGCGCTTTCCTGCTTTCCGGAGGAACAAAGGGAAAACGTTTTGCACTGCCTAACTCTGAGATCATGATCCACCAGCCTTCCGGCGGTGCCAGAGGACAGGCAACGGAGATCCAGATCGTTGCAGAAAACATTTTAAAGACCAAGAAGAAGTTAAACGAGATCCTGGCTGTCAATACAGGCAGAAGTTATGAAGAGATCGCCCGTGATACAGAACGTGATAATTACATGACTGCGCAGGAAGCAAAAGAATATGGTCTGATCGATGAGATCCTTGCCCGTCATTAATTACAGGGATATATATGGATTCGGATATGAAAGGTTAGGTACAGTATAGTATGCCAATTAGACCAGATGACACGATCCGCTGTTCCTTTTGCGGAAGGACACAGGATCAGGTTAGAAAAATGATCGCCGGTTCCGGTAATCATAATGTATTTATCTGCGATGAATGCATTGAATTATGCTCTGAGATCTTAGAGGAAGAGTTAGGAAAACAGGAAGAGGAAGAAGTAGAAGAGGAAGCACCTCTTTTTAATGACATCCACCTGTTAAAGCCTAAGGAGATCAAAGCATTTTTGGATGAGTATGTAATTGGCCAGGACGATGCAAAAAAGGTATTGTCCGTAGCTGTTTACAATCATTATAAAAGAGTTACATCCTGTCAGCATATGGATGTGGATGTACAAAAGAGCAATATTCTGATGATCGGACCTACAGGTTCAGGTAAGACCTACCTGGCCCAGACTATGGCAAAGATATTAAACGTTCCTTTTGCCATTGCTGATGCTACCTCCCTTACAGAGGCAGGTTATGTAGGTGAAGACGTGGAAAATATCCTGTTAAAGCTGATCCAGGCTGCAGATTATGATATTGAACGTGCTGAATACGGTATCATCTATATTGATGAGATCGATAAGATCACCAAGAAATCAGAAAATGTTTCTATTACAAGAGATGTATCTGGTGAAGGCGTGCAGCAGGCTCTTCTTAAGATCTTAGAGGGAACAGTTGCCAGCGTTCCACCCCAGGGTGGAAGAAAGCATCCTCATCAGGAACTGATCCAGATCGATACCACCAATATCCTCTTTATCTGCGGTGGTGCTTTTGACGGTTTGGAAAAGATCGTAGAGCAGCGTATGAGTGCAGGCTCTATTGGATTTAATGCAGAAGTAGTAAACCGTAATGAGATGGATATTGATGAGCTTTTACGGAAGGTAGAGCCAAGAGATCTGACTAAGTTTGGCCTGATCCCTGAATTTATAGGCCGTGTTCCGGTTATGGTATCCTTAGAGCAGCTTACAAAGGAAGCGATGGTAAGGATCCTTTCTGAACCGGAAAATGCCCTTACCAAGCAGTATAAGAAGCTGTTCGAGCTGGACGATGTAAAGCTTGAATTTACACCAGATGCGCTGGAAGAAGTAGCAAATCTGGCAGTAAAGAGAAAGATTGGTGCCAGAGGGCTGCGTTCCATCCTGGAAAATGCTATGATGGATCTGATGTATGAGATCCCGTCTGACGATACAGTAGGTATCTGTACTATTACAAAAGACGTGATCGATAAGACAGGCGGGCCGGAACTGGTATATCGTGATGCAGCTCCGACAACTGCCCGTAAATCTGTTTCAGACAGACTTCGCGGCGGAAAAAAAGGAGAGATCGCCTGATATAGACTATGGGAAACGCGCTGTAGCTCGTGGCCTGCGTAAATAAGGGGGCTGTCGTAAAGTAATCTTATTTTGCGGCATGCCCCTTTTTGACATATTGAAAGGTGCATAAGATAGAATGGAAGAACAAGTAATAATAATGCCTACCGTGGCCTTGCGTGGTATGACTATTTTGCCGGGTATGGTGCAGCATTTTGATGTAAGCAGAAAGAAATCCATAGCAGCGGTAGAGAAAGCTATGTTAGGAGATCAGAAGCTGTTTTTGGTCAGCCAGAAGCGGCCAGAGATACCGGAACCAGAACTGGATGATCTGCACCAGATCGGTACAGTGGCTGTTGTAAAGCAGCTGGTAAAGCTCCCTTCTAAAAGCGTCCGTGTCCTGGTAGAAGGACTGGATAAGGCAGAACTTCTCTGTTTTGATACAGAAGAACCCTATCTTATGGGTGAGATCAGTCTTTTAGGGGAAGAGGAAGAAGATACAGAGCCTCTTGCCAGAGAAGCCATGTTGCGTATTTTAAAGGACAAGCTGGAAGAATATGGGACTGTAAACCAGAGAGTTGCCAAAGAAATCCTTCCGTCCCTGCTTCTTATCAGTGATCTGAAGGAAATGTTAAAGCAGATCCCGGTTCAGATGCCATGGGATTATACCGTATGCCAGGCGATCCTGGAGTGTACGACCATGTCCGGTAAATATGAGGCAGTTCTCCAGACTCTCATGACAGAGATGGAAGTTTACCGCATAAAAAAGGAATTTCAGGAGAAAGTAAAAGCAGATATTGACCAGAACCAGAAGGAATATATCCTGCGTGAACAGATGAAGATCATCCGTCAGGAGTTAGGGGAAGATAATCCTCTGTCTGATGCAGATGAATACCAGAAGAAGACAGAAGAGTTAAAGGCAGACAAAGAGGTAAAGGAAAAGCTGTTAAAAGAGATCGGCCGTTTCCGTACCATGCCTGCAGGAAGCCAGGAAGCAAATGTACTGCGTACTTACATAGAAACTCTTTTAGAACTTCCGTGGAAGAAGGTTTCTAAGGATAATGAAGATATCCGCCATGCGGAAAAAATCTTAAATGAGGATCACTATGGCCTGGAAAAGGTAAAAGAGCGTATTTTAGAGTATCTGGCAGTACGTTCCCTTACAAAGAAGGGCACAAGCCCTATCATTTGTCTGGTGGGTCCGCCAGGAACAGGAAAAACATCCATTGCAAGATCTGTTGCAAAGGCATTAAACAAAAAATACGTGCGCATCAGTCTTGGGGGTGTACGTGATGAAGCAGAGATCCGCGGTCACAGAAAAACCTATGTAGGAGCTATGCCGGGCCGTCTGGTAGATGGATTAAGACAGGCAGGAGTTGCTAATCCTCTGATGCTTCTGGATGAGATCGATAAAGTAAGCAGTGATTATAAGGGAGATACTTCGTCTGCACTGTTAGAGGTTTTAGACGGGGAGCAGAATGTAAAGTTCCGTGACCACTATGTAGAGGTTCCTGTAGATCTTTCTCATGTGCTGTTTATTGCAACAGCCAATACCACACAGACCATACCGGGGCCATTGTTAGACCGTATGGAGCTGATCGAGGTCAATAGTTATACTGAAAATGAGAAATTCCATATTGCAAAGGATTATCTGGTAGGAAAACAGGTAGAGCGTAATGGTCTTACACCACAGCAGATCGTATTTTCTGACAAATGTCTAGAGAAGATCATCCACAATTATACCAGAGAGGCCGGTGTACGGAATTTAGAGCGCCGGATCGGGGATGTATGCCGGAAGGCAGCCAGAAAATATCTGGAAAAGAAGCAGGGACCGATCCGTATTAATGAAGGAAATCTTGAGAAATATCTTGGCAAAGAAAGAGTTTCTTTTGAAGATGCCAACGAAGAAGATGAAGTAGGTATCGTAAGAGGTCTGGCATGGACCAGTGTAGGCGGAGATACCTTGCAGATTGAGGTAAATGTGATGCCCGGAAAGGGAAACCTCCTTATGACAGGCCAGATGGGGGATGTAATGAAGGAATCTGCCCAGATCGCACTTACCTTCGTGCGTTCCATTTGTCCGGATTATAAAGTAGCAGATGATTACTTTGAAAAGCATGATCTGCATATCCATATTCCGGAAGGTGCAGTACCCAAGGATGGACCGTCTGCAGGCATTACCATGGCTACGGCTATGCTGTCCGCTGTTACAGGACAAAAGGTAAAAGCAGAGGTTGCCATGACTGGCGAGATTACCTTACGTGGAAGAGTTCTTCCTATCGGTGGCCTGAAAGAGAAGATCCTGGCAGCCAGAATGGCCCACATGAAGAAGGTTTTGGTCCCGGATAAAAACAGGCCGGATATGGCGGAACTTTCCAGGGAGATCACAAAGGGACTGGAGATCGTTTATGTAAAAACTATGGATGAAGTAATAAAGGAGGCGTTTGTATGATCATCAGAGATGTAAATCTGGAAACCGTCTGCGGTGTTACCAGCAAACTTCCGGACAATACATTGCCGGAGTTCGCTTTTGCGGGAAAATCAAATGTGGGCAAATCCTCTTTGATCAATGCCCTGATGAACAGGAAAGCCTATGCAAGGACGTCTTCCCAGCCTGGAAAGACGCAGACCATTAACTTTTACAATATCAATAAAGAACTGTATTATGTGGATCTTCCTGGATATGGCTATGCTAAAGTTTCTTTAGAGGCTAAGGAAAAATGGGGCAAGATGATCGAAAGGTATCTGAAAAACTCCGCCATGTTAAAAATGGTATTCCTTCTCATTGATATCCGTCACGAACCATCTGCCAATGATAAGATGATGTATGACTGGATCATTTACAATGGTTATCATCCGGTGATCATTGCCACAAAGCTGGACAAGATCAACCGCAGCCAGATCCAGAAAAATGTAAAAATCGTGCGTCAGGGTCTTGGAATGGAAAAAGGCGGCATCATTATCCCATTTTCTGCTGAAACAAAGCAGGGAAGAGAAGAAATCTGGAAGCTGATCGAGGATACCATGGCAGATACAGCTATGGATGCCCAGGCAGAAGAAAAAATAGAAGAATAAAAACAGGCATATAAAAACACGACCGTGAGAAAAACTCCGGCCGTGTTTTTAAAATTAAGACAGCAGTGTGTGCATCACATGAGAATAAATCTCCTGGCTTTTGCGCCTCCAGGCACCGCATACAGCTTCAGCCTGTTCTTTGTCCGGAACGGAAAGATCCAGACCAATGAGAACGGCTTTATTTTCACGTACTTCACAATGGACAATATAGTCCTGATTGGTCCCTTTATAAAAATCGGCAGTGGTGCCCACCTCTTCACGCAGGCGGAATTTATTTTCCTTTAAATACTCATCCATGTCGCTGATGATGGCAGGTGAGATATTTTTGCCAAAGAAATTTAAGGTTTCTTCTCCTTCTTTGGTAATGTCATAGCGGGTGCTGGAGTGGCTGGCTTCTTTGTGTATCAGCCCGGCATCCTCTAATTCATTTAAGGCCTGCTGCAGTGTGAAATAGGTTGTATAATCATGCTCTGTAAAAAAGCTGGTAAGTTGGGCGTTGGTAAGAGGAAAGTTTACCTGCTTTAACAGATACAGGTTCATCAGTTTATATAAAGTCATAGGTTCCGTAAGCATTGTTCCACACTCCGTTAAAAGATTTCCAAATATTCTTATTTATCATAACAAGTTTGCTTCTTTAAATCAAGACAGATTTCACTTTTAAAACAGAAGGAATTGTGGTATCATGGGAATACTGGGATTGCGGGAGTGCGAAGCACGCAGCGGTCCCGTATTCGAGAAACTGACAGATAAATGTTCTCTAGGAGTCTTTCCTGCACCTGCTTTTGTGGCTGATTTTCCGCCAGTCGCACCCGAATTTCATCAATGTACGCATCGCGTACACCTTAGAAATTTGGGTACAACTGACAAAAAATATTCTCACAAAATCAGGCACAGAAAGATTCCGGGAGAACATCAAATTCAGCAGGAGGAAATAGGGCAATGGGACATTTTTATTTTGTAAGACATGGTCAGACTATATGGAATGTGGAAGGAAAGATCTGCGGAGCAACAGATATTGCTTTGACACAGCTTGGTCATGAGCAGGCCATAGAGACAGGAAAGAAGATTTTAGAAGAAAAGATCCATGCAGACGAGATCCTGTATTCACCTCTGATGCGGGCTGCAGATACGGCAAAACATATTTCTGGGATCACGGGTATTCCGGCCCGTGAGGAATTACGGTTAAAGGAGCAGAATTTTGGCATATGGGAGTCTACACCCAGAGGTGGTGAAGACTTTAAAAAGGCCAAACAGTCCTTTGCATGCAGCTATGAAGGCGGGGAGTCTATGTTGCGTCTGGCTCAGCGGATCTATAATCTCTTAGATGAGATCAAAGATAAGTCAGATGAGAAAACATATATCCTGGTAGCCCACAATGGCATTGCCAGAGTGGTGCAGTCCTATTTCCATGACATGACAAATGAAGAATTTGCAGCTTATGGGATCCAAAACTGCGAGATAAAAAGATATGATTTTTAAACGAAATGATCCTCTCACCTGTTGCGAAGCAATAAGCAGCAGGTGAGTGGATCATTGCAGGTGACATGTCCGTTTAGAAGAAATGCTCTGTTATTTTGAAAATGATGTATTAGGATCAGACCTGCTCCATCAAAATATCCACTACTCCGCCACAGACCATACCATCATCTTCAGCGTCCTGTCCGGTAAGATCCCCGTGATAAAGGATCGGAGAGTGGTCATCATCATGGATCATTTCCAGGGCGCGGCGTACAACAGCGGATTCCATACAGCCGCCGCCGATGGTGCCGATAATGGTTCCGTCCTGAAGGACTAACATTTTTGTGCCTACGCTTCGTGGAGCGGAGCCACGGCGGGCTACAATGGTAGTCAGGATGGCCGGAAGCCGTTCAGGAGAATGATTATTTAAGAAGCGGGATATTTCCGTTGGAAAACCGCAGCTTTTCAGCTTCTGGTTCTTTACCTGAATGATCTCCGCCATAATGGCAACACCAATTTCTGCTGGTGTTTCCGCACCGATATTTAAGCCAATGGGAGTGTAGACCTGATTTAGAACTTCCGGGTCAGTACCATTTTCAATCAAAACTTCTTTTACTTTTGCCACACGCTTGCGGCTGCCGATCATACCGATATAGGCATGGGGCATTTTAGCGATCCGCTCTAAGCAGATCTGGTCATATCTGTGGCCTCTGGTAAGGATGATAAAATAAGTATCCTTGGAGCCTTTGGTCTGGTCAAGGCCATTTTCAAAGGAGTCGCAGATCACCTGGTGGGCACCGGCTCTTCTGGCATTATTTGCATAAAGAGGCCGGTCCTCTAAAACTGTTACTGTAAATTCCATCATGGCACCAAGCTGGATCACTGGCATGGAAACATGGCCGCCGCCGCAGATCACCAGGCGCTTTTCTCCACCCAAGCAGTCGCAGAACAGCTTTTTTCCCGCTGCTGTACTCTGTCCGCTATCATGGAGTTTTCTTATTTCTTCCTGATTTTGAGAGAAGAATCCACCTTTTGTACTTTCCCATATCAGCTTTTCATCTGAAAAGAAAGCTTTTTCCCCGAAAGCATCCTTCTCTAAAATGGTGTAAAGGATATTCTGACGGTTGGGACTTACACTTGCTATAGCTTCGTATACATCTTTAAATTCTGTTGTTCCTGACATTTTTACAACCCCCATTTTGATCCATGTACGTTTCTAGTACATCGTTTTTGAAATAACTATACCACTTACTTGTCTGCGAATCTGATTGCACAGGCCTAAAAGCCTCAGCGTAGCCCGCTACGCCTGCGTTTTAGACCTGCACACTCAAATCCGCATCCTGCGTGATTAGTACAGTTATTTACGAAACGATGTACTAGTACATATTGTTTTGCTTATGCACAACATGCCAATGGCATGTGCGTCAGTTACCGTAAACTGTTATTGAATATTTTTAATAACGGTCTGTAAATATTAATTCTTATTATACCATTGTAAGAGAACGGGGGCAAGCAGCATTCCTGAAAAATAATAAGCTCTATACAAAAAAATAAAGATGCTTACGGAGTATGTTTAAAGGCATTTCAGAAGGAAAATTTCCAGCATTTTCCAGGAAAACAACGGAAAATGTAAGTGTTTACAAAATTTATGTAAGTATTTACAATTTTGTATTTGAAAAGTGGAAAAAGTGTGGTATACTGCATTTCAGAAAGGACATTCCGGGGTTTCGGAAAGGGATTCCGGGAAACGCCGGAAGAGTCCGGAAAGAGAAACAGGAAATAAAAAGAGGGAATGATCCGCATTAGGAAAGGAGAATATTTAAATTATGGCACTTCTGAATTATGATGTATTAAAGAAATCCGGTTACGATGGCTATATCCTGGAGGATGCTCCAGTGAAGGTTTTACAGTTTGGTGAGGGAAACTTCCTTCGCGCATTTGTAGATTATTGGTTTGACCTTGCAAATGAGAAGGCCGGATGGAACGGCAAGTGCTGCCTGGTACAGCCGATCGCACCAGGTCTTGCAAAGATGATCAATGAGCAGGAAGGTCTGTATACTCTGTACCTGCGCGGAAGCGAAAACGGCAAAAAGGTAGATGACAAGCGCGTGATCTCCAGTGTTGCTAACTGCTTAAACCCATATGAGAAGGCTGATTACGACAAGATGATGGAGGTTGCTGCAAGCGACGATCTGCAGATCATCGTTTCCAACACCACAGAGGCTGGTATCCAGTATGATCCATCCTGCAAGAAGGATGACTGCCCACCATCAAGCTTCCCGGGAAAGCTGACCCAGGTTCTGTATCATCGTTTCCAGGCTGGTAAGTCAGGGATCATCATGCTGGCCTGCGAGCTGATCGACAACAACGGTAAAGAGCTGTTAAAGTGCGTAAACCAGTACATTGATCAGTGGGAGCTGGGCGCTGACTTTAAGAAGTATGTAAATGAAGACTGCACCTTCTGTGGTTCCTTAGTAGACCGTATTGTTCCAGGACGTATCCGTGATGCAGAAGAAGTTAAGGCTCTGGATGCAAAGAACGGCTATGAAGATCCTCTGACAGACGTTGGTGAAGTATTTGGCGTGTGGGTAATCGAAGGTGATGAGAAGTTAAATGACGTATTGCCATTTAAGAAGGCTGGTCTGTTAGATAAGGTATTTGTTACCCCGGATATGAGCCCATATAAGAAGAGAAAAGTCCGTATCTTAAACGGCGCTCATACAGGTTTCGTTCTGGGTGCTTACCTGGCTGGGGAAAACATTGTTCGTGACTGCATGAACGATGAGACCATTAAGGGCTTCATGAACAAGATGCTCTACGATGAGGTTATCCCAACCCTTCCACTGGACAAGAATGACCTGTTAAACTTCGCAGCAGCTGTATCTGACCGTTTCAACAACCCATTTGTAAACCATGAACTGATGAGCATTTCCTTAAACTCCACATCTAAGTGGAAAGCAAGAAATATGCCATCCTTCCTGGAATACATTAAGGAAAAAGGTGTTCTGCCAGAGTGCCTGACCATGTCACTGGCTGCATACATTGCATTTTATAGCAACGATATCCAGGCTCTTACTGATGCAGGTCTGGTTTGCAAGCGTCCGGCTGGCAACGAGTACACTGTAAGTGATGACCGTTGGGTACTGGAATTCTACAACGATCACAAGGCTGATTCTGCAGAAGAACTGGTACACGCAGTCCTGACCAATGAGAAGATGTGGGATCAGGATCTGACCCAGATCGAAGGTCTGGAAGCTAAGGTTGCAGCTGACCTGAAGCTGATCCGTGAAAAAGGCGCTAAGGCTGCATATGCTAGCTGCCTGTAATATGAAAAGGATACAAAATACCTTTTGACCACAATATCAAAGAGTAAACTCAGGTTTCCCGCGCTGACGCGCTCTACTGCCTGCTAACGCAGGCGAAACCTTCGTTAATGGTCCAAGAAAAACAAATGCCACCTTCGGTGTTGCTTGTTTTTCTTTTGGACTCATTATATCGTGTAAGTAACAGAAAGGCTGTCCGAAAGCGGGCAGCCTTTTAATAATGTGCCTGATGGTACACGTTTTTTAAGTATTATTGTATCAGTCCCGTTTTCGCGTATTCTTTTAGCTTTTCTCTCAGGATCGTATCATTTGGATTCAGATATTTCCGTACATTAGCATAAAGCACTTCATCTGGCTTTAACATCGCACGGTACTGGGCAGGAGTGCGATGAAAAGTAGAACGGAAGCGGGAAGTCAGAGTCTTTAAATCAGGGAAGCCATTTTTTAATGCAATGTCTGTCAGATTTTCATTAGTGTAGGTCAGGTCATTTAATGCATGTTGAAATCGTACTCTTGTGAGATATTCGTGGAAATTGATACCTACCATTTGTTTAAATAGAGTTGAAACATAGGTCCGGTTGTACTGGGCGTAGTCTGCCAGATCCTCCAGGGATAATTTTTCTGCATAATGTTCCTCTACATAACTGAGGAGAAGGCGGATCGTAGCACGTCGTTTGTCTTCTTCCGAGATCAGATTGATCTGTTGGGGATCAAATTCTGTAAAAAGCGTGATCAGAAGCAGTTCCAGGTTTGCTTTTGCGCTTAACTGGGCATAGACGCCGCCACATTCTAATGATTGCCATAGTTGGCTCACATAAAAGCGGATATGGCAGAAACGATCTTCGTAGCGATTGCTTTCATTGGAAAGGCAGGTAGGAAACTGGTAAATATATCCCTTTTTAACTAAAAATTTCAGGGCATTTGACGGAAAATGCAGGACAAGAGCCCGGGTGCCAGGCTGCTGGCGCATGGAGGCGTGTCCATTGCCGGGGGCAGTCAGGATAAGGTCATCCTCTGAAAGAGAATGAGTCTCTGTACCACGGCAATATTCCTGAGTTCCATGAAGGACGATGCTCAGCTCATATTTATCCGTATGCCAGTGATAACGGTAATTCATGATGCTGTGTGCAAAGCAGCGCAGATGGATATTTTCACGGGGCAGATTCATTTCATAACAGGTTTCTTCCATTTTGTACTCCATTTTATTTTTTTAAAATCTTTATACTTCATTTTATTCTTTTAAAATCCAAATATTTTCCCTATTGTAAAATTTGGAAAAAATAAAATATCATTTGCAGACCTGACTTTAGAATAACGGTCAATATGGCTTCTGTCAATGATTGTTTCTGTATATATACAAAATAAACTTCCATGAAACAGGCAAAATGCACAAGAGGTGTAATAGGAAATTGGCAAAAATTACAGGGGAAATGTTTGGATTTTAAGTAAGTATAGATTGAAGATGGAGAAACAGAAAATGAAGCAGGGAGAATAAGAAGGCGAAAAAACTTCAAATATTTTGCAGCGACAAAAAGGCAATCTTTTGTTAAATTAAGCATAACAATAAGCCAGGCCCGGGCAGCTAAAAGCTTATGGAGTTTTCAGACTATATTAATAATGATGTAATAATGGAAGGTAAAAGAATATGAATACTCAAATGATGATCTGTATGGTGATCTTTGTAGCTACTCTGGTCAGCTATATGATGAATAAGATACCAATGTGGCTGACAGCAATGATCTCTCTGACTGCATTGTATTTTACAGGCTGCATTGATGCAGCTGGCGCACTGGCTGGTTTTTCAAATGTTAATACGCTGCTTATGGCAACTATGTTTATAGTAGCAGCAGGTTTCCGCCGCACATCTCTGGTAGATGGAATGTGTAGTGCCATTATGAAATTGACAAGAGGAAGTTTTCTCACAGCCTATTTTGGATATATCCTGATTGCTATACTACTGACTAACTTTATTGCCAGTCCGATGGTTGTATATGCGATCGTAAGTCCCCTGCTGGCAGCTTTTTGCGATAATACTGGTCACAGTCGTTCTCAATACATGTTCCCGATCATGGTCGTATGCGTAGCATGCTGCGGTATCCTGCCATTATCCACTGCCATCCAGCAGGCAGGACAGTTTACAGGATTTATGGAAACCTATGGATTTACTGGCATGAGCATTCGTGCAGTTGATTTTACAATTGGTACATGGCCGATCCTTATTATTGTTCCATTATGGGCATTACTGGTTGGACCCCAATTTACTCCTAAAACACCAGTAGTTCCTATTGAAGCTCTGGAAAATCAGAATACAGGAAAGCAGGCACAAAAACTTAGTCCAACTGTAGATAAGATTGGGATAGTTGTTTTCTTCGGTACGATCTTGTGCCTTATTTTTTCCAATAAATTACATCTTACTACATGGTCAGTCGCATTGACCGGAAGTCTCCTAATGGTATTGTTTGGGGTTGTAGACCATAAATCTGCATTGCGTGATATTCCCTGGGATATGCTGATGCTGTTTGTGGGTGCATTGGCTTTGGGAACAGCTTTGACCAATACCGGAGCAGGCGATATGATTGGAAATGCCCTGGCATCTGCTGTTGGCGGAACTCATAACAATTATGTATTAGGTGCACTGTTTTTCCTGATTCCATTCGTACTTACCCAGTTTATGCTGAACCGTTCCGTATCTGCAGTATTTGTTCCAATCTGTCTTCTGACCTGTTCTGCATTGGGAGCAAATCCGACTGGACTGGTACTGTTAGTTAATGCAGGTTCTCTGACTGCATTTTTAACACCTATGGCAACTCCGGCTGTACCAATGTGTATGGCTGATGGCGGTTATGATTTACGGGCAATTTTTAAGAGCGGTGCATTGATCACGTTATTCCTGCCATTTATTTACATCTTTTATACCATGACTGTATTTCCTGCATTTTAAAGAAGGGATAACATTGTTATGACGCGGGAAGAGAAAATTGCAATTGCAGATATGGTACGCAGCCGGGACCGATTTGGTCCGGTAAGTCCGGAAGAACTTGCTGCACTGCCGGGAAAAGAACAGGAGCTCTGGGTCCATACAAAAAATGGAAAAACTGTGCATGTTTTCGAAGAACGTCCGGATAATTTACCAGAGCAGGCTGCACTGCTTTTAAATTTTCATGGCGGCGGATTTTTGAAAGGACGTACAGACCGGGATCGCAGATATTGTTGCTGGGTTATGGAGCAGCTGAATTGTATGGTTTGGGATGTTGATTACAGCCTTGCACCGGAAGCACCATTTCCTTTTGCAGCGGAAGAAGCTTATGAAATTGTAAGTTATGTATTTGAACATGCAGCAGAGCTTGGAATTGATAAGGAAAAGATTATTCTTGCCGGACACAGTGCTGGTGGTAATCTGGTGGCATCAGTTTTGATCAAAAATGCGGAGACGAAAGAACTGAATCCCTGCTGTGCGTTGATGGAATATTTTCCCACAGATAATACTGTTGACCCAGTAGAAAGGCTGTCAGAAGAACTGAAAAAAGATCCGTTTTGGGTGAAGCGTGCACAAACAGAAAAAATGTATACTGATTTTTATGTAGGAGATGCTGATGCATCGGATCCACTTTGTTCACCTGCATTTGCCAAAGATGAGGCATTGGCTATATTTCCGGATTGTCTGATTATATCAGCAGGGGAAGACAGCCTTAGAGATGAGACAGAAGCATTTGGAATGCGTCTGGCAAAAGCAGGGGTCTGTGTGACTATGCAGCGAATTATTGAAGCTATGCATGGATTTACTACAAATCGGACATCAGGCTGGGAACGGGCACTGGATCGTCAGTACAAATTTTTTCAGGAGCATTTAAGATAGAACAAATGTCAGAAGAAAAGATATTATATGAGGAGTAAGACAATGAAGATTACAAATGTGAAGCTGCGTTTTGCAAAGCATTATCTGTTTGTACAGATATATACTGATGCCGGGATCACAGGTCTTGGCGAGGCTGGCAACTGGGGATATTTACAGGCCACAGCAGCAGCTATTGAAAAGTTTGCAGATTACCTGATCGGAAAAGATCCATTCCGCATTGAGGATTTTAATCAGAATTTCCTGCGTTCCGTGTATTTCCGCGGTTCAGTGATCATGAGTGCTATTTCTGCTATTGATATTGCTCTGTGGGATATTAAGGGTAAGGCACTTGGAGTTCCGGTTTATGAGCTTTTAGGCGGAAAGACCCGTGAAAAAGTGCGTGTTTATGCATCTGTTATGCATCTCACAGAAGATAACAATGAGCTTGCAAAGCAGTATCAGCAGTTGCAGGAAATGGGCTTTACAGCTGCAAAGATCTTCTGCAACGGTCCGGTCAGCGCACCAGATGGAAAAGGGGAATTTTATTCCAGCCGCATTGAACGTGAAGTGGAAAAGGTACGGGTATGCCGTGAAGCTGTTGGAAATGATTTTGATTTTGTGCTGGAAGTGCATCGGGGCATGACACTGCCGGAAGCGGTTGCGTTTGGCCGTGGAGTAGAGCCTTACCGACCTATGATATTGGAGGATCCGGTTCCACCGGATAATGTAGATACCATGGCAGAGGTAGCATCCAAGGTGGGTGTTCCTATTGCTACAGGAGAGCGTTTTATCGACCTGCGCGAGTTTGAGGTGCTGATGTCACGCCACGCCTGCCAGTATGTCCGTCCGGATGTGTGTGCAGTAGGCGGTATCACTGCCAGCAAAAAAATCTGCGCACTGGCAGAAGCACATGATGTCCTTGTGATTCCTCATAATCCACTAGGACCGGTGTCCACAGCAGCTTGCCTGCAGATCTGCGCGTCCATTTCAAACCTTGGTATCCAGGAACTGCCTGGTTTCTGCTTAAATGGTGCAGAAGACAAGATGGTAAAAGAACCACTCCGCTTTGAGAACGGCTGTATGCTGATCCCGGAGGCACCTGGTATTGGCGTGGAACTGGCAGATGATGCAGAAGATCTGTATCCGGCTAATGAACGTGGCAGCAATGCAGCCCGCAGAGCCTTTGATGGTTCTGTGAAAGACTGGTAATGTAAAATCGAATAGAAAACACAATTTGACCACAGTTTTGTCACATTTATTCTCTATGATTAGTTGCGGCAAAGGAGAGTAAAGCGATGAAAAAAGAACTGATATTGACAGCGATTTTAGCAGCTGTGGCAGCAACTGGATGCAGCAGCAGCCAGGCACCTGTACAGACCCAGACACAGGCAGAAACAACAGAAAAGGCACAGGAAGCAGTACCGGAAATGCCCCCCAAAGGTCAGAAAGGTGACAAAGGGAATAAGCCATTTTATGAAGGAATGGGAATGGCACAGACCCCAGACATTTCTGAGCTTCTTACAGGAAGCATGGATCTGGCTGATTATAAAGATAAATGGGTTTACAATGAGGACTATGACTGTTACAGTCTGGAATACGTGGTCTACTGCGAAAATCCCGTTGACCCGGTAAAGGAATGCATGAATATTTATGTGCCTGCAGTATATATGAATGCAGACGGAACCATCAATGAGACGGGTGAGATAAACGGTTACACAGCCCAGAGCGCACCTATTATCTACAAAAATGGTGTTGGCGGATATGCAGAGGCAGATGCTTCAAAGATCTCTGATAAAACAAAAGAATATCTGGAGCAGGGATATGTATTTGTATCACCTGCCAGCAGAGGCAAGGAGACACAGTCAGAGGACGGAAGCTATATTGGAAAATCCCCGGCAGGTCTGGTTGACTTAAAGGCAGGTGTGCGCTTTTTAAAGATAAATGATAAGGTAATGGCAGGTGATGCCAATAAGATCATTTCCATTGGAACCAGTGCAGGGGGAGCAATGAGTGCTCTTTTAGGAACTACAGGAAACAGTGAAGATTACAAAGTTTATCTGGAAGAGATCGGCGCAGTCATGGATTCTACGGATGATGTGTATGCAGCACAGGTTTACTGTCCGATCACAGACCTGGATCATGCAGATCTGGCTTATGAGTGGATGTATGCAGATCTTCCTGATTACAGCAATGATATGACAGGGGAAACAGGTACTGCCACGGAGTTTGAACAGGCGTTATCAAAGGAGATGTCCTCAGCTTATGCAGCTTATATCAACGGCCTTGGACTGAAAGATCCAAAAACAGGAGAACCGTTGACTTTAAGTGATGATGGAAAGAGCGGCAGTTTTTATGATTACATGGTAAAAGAGACAGAAGATGCAGCTACTACGTACCTTACAAGGCTGGAAGACGGCAGTTTATCTGTTTCCTATTCTCTGGATGACTATCTGAAGGGAAATTATACAACTTCAGGTAAAGGTCCGAAAGGAAGGGGAACGGAAGTGGCCGGAACAGATCTTACTGGTTATCTGAAGTGGGATGGAAAGACAGCTGAGATCTCTGATTACGATATGTATCTTTCTGTTTCCAATCCAAGAATGAAGAAGGTCATGGCCTTTGATAATTTGGAAATGACCGATAATTCTGCGGAAAATATGGAATTTGGAGATGAAGCTAACCGGTATAAGCATTTCGATCCTTATATTGCAGATATACTGGAAAATTTAAAGGCCCAGTTCCCGGATGAGTATGAGACATATATGGAAGCTTATGGCAGTGTTTCCGGTGATAAGAAAGTGGAAGAAAGCAGGAAACTGTTAAATCCCATGAATTATATTGGAACGGATAAGCAGGCTGATGCAGCAGACCATATCCGTATACGGGTAGGAACAGAGGACGGAAATACATCACTGTCTGTAGCGGCAGTTCTGGCTCTTGCTCTGGAGGATAAGACGGATTCAGATGTAGATTACGCATTAGTGTGGGCACAGCCACATGGAGATGCTGATTATGAGGGAGAGCTGATCTCCTGGATCAACAGTATCTGTAAATAAAGTTTCTGTCTGGACTTTTTTTGATGAAGTGTTATATAATAGACCAAAAGTGATAACCGGACAAAAAGGAATAACATTATGTATCATGGATTGAAACAAAAGCATGGAAAAATACAGGGCGTGTCCATGCTGCCATTTGGCCTTGTTGCCGGTTTTGCCGGTGAAAAAGAAATTCGTATAATAGAGCTTGCGGAAAACGGCTTTACTTTCCGCACAGCAGAAAAAATAGCAGACCCGGAATTATTTCGAGTCTGCTTTTATCATTATCCGAAGCTGGAGTATGAGCAGGTAGATCTGCATTCTTATACACTGGAATGCAGTGGAAAATATGAATTTTACTATGAGTATACCCTATATCTGGATAATATAGGTGATATACCGGATAATATGGGCGATATGGATGCCGATGAAACAGAAAATGGGAAAAGCAGGGAATACGAAGGATGCAAAGAAAATAAAGAATATAGAGAATATGGGGAATATCGGGAACAGGTTCAGGCAATGCTTCTGTGGTATGACCGTTATATCCGTTTAAAACAGACCGGGGATGAGAATGAACTGGCCAGTGCCATGACAGTTTATCCGACAAATGGGGATGCAGTGACGGCTGAGAGCTTTGAAGAGCAGAAGAAGCGGTGGTTTGACAGTAGAGATCAGGGAAATTGCAGGAAAGAAACAGGCCGGGAAAGGGAGACAGAGGAGAAGCCACAGAACAGGTCGGAGGTAATGCCAGAGACCGGGAGTGCATTGGAGCAGTTTGAATGGGCTGTGGAGCTGGACACCACCTGGCTTTATGATGAGTATCTGGCGACAGATCTTAAAGTTTTTATAGATAACTACTGGAAGCGGAATCATCTGTCCGGGCACTGGTTTTCTTATATCCGGCCGCAAAGACTTTATATTGGAAATGCTTTCTGTCATCTGCTTTTTCCAAAGGAAGACCAGTTGTTTCTGCTTCTTGAAAAAGCCAGAAAAGATGGTTTGCAGGTAACGATGACTTTTTCTTATATCAGGGAATTTATGCTGGAGAGAATGAAAATTTTGCTGAACCGGTTGGAAGCCTGGTGTGAGAAAAATGAGAGTATTTTGGAAATACAGGTCAATGACTGGGCTATGGCAGAAATGATAAAAGAGAAGTCTTTACTGATTCCGGTACTTGGCATTTTATTAAACAAGCGGCGGAAAGATCCAAGACTGCACTATAAGTTGGAAACTATGACACAAACAGGAGCAGAGGCCAGCGGTAAATTCCTTGAAGAAAACAGTTTAAATGCCGGTTTTTACAGAGAGTATCTGGAAAAAGAATACGGCATTGCCAGATTCGAATGGGAAAGCTGTGGCTATGATATGGCATTTCCTGTTGGAAAGAACAGTCTGCACCTTCCTTTTTACCAGACCAATACATCCCAGTATTGTACGTTGTATGCAAAATGTACCACAGGAGAGCGGGGAAAGCAGAAGCTGGTAAAACAGTGTCCGGGATTTTGTAAAGACTATGCATTTTTGTATCCAGATCATTTGAAAATGGTGGGTAGATACAACTCCTTATTTGCGTTGGACAGCCGCATTTTTGAGGATGATCCTGGTTTTGGATCTGGAATAGAAAATGAAGTTGGAATGAAAACAGGAATAAAAGAAATGGTTCAAAAATGGAAAACAGCAGGGACAGACCGACTGGTGGTAAATCTGCTGTAAGATGTATGTTCTCCCGGAATCTTTCTGCGCCTGATTTTGTGAGAAGATTTTTTGTCGGGTGCGGCTGGCGGAAAATCAGTTACAAAGGCAGGTGCATGAAAGATTCCGAGAGGACATATGTGGGGAAAGGAGGGAAGAGTACAGATGAAGATTGTAGCCGGACTTGGTTCCGTTGATGAATATATCCCCTATGTGGAAGCAGGAGCAGACGAGTTTTTCTGCGGCTATGTGCCTTATTCATGGACAAAAAAATACGGGACGCTTCTGCCGCTTAACCGCCGGGAAGTACTTTGCTCCAATGTACAGTTAGGTGCATTTAGCGAACTGGAAATACTGGTTGCTATGATCAGAAAATATAAAAAGCCAGTGTATCTCACCTTTAACTCCTTATACTACATCCCAGAACAATACCCGGAAATTGTTAATATTATTATACGGTGTATGTCCATTGGATTTAATAGCTTTATCGTCGCTGATCCGGCGCTGCTTTTATATCTGCGACAGAGTAGAATCAATTGTGAGATCCACTTGAGCGGAGAGACTGCAGAGGTCAACAGCGGAATGATAAAATACTTTGAGAAGAAAAACTTAAAACGCCTGATCTTTCACAGGAAAAATAGCATAGAAGATATGAATTCTATTATCAACAAAGCAGGAAACCTCACAGAATTTGAAGCCTTTGTGCTAAACGAAATGTGCCAGTTTACTGGTGCATTCTGCAATTCCCTTCACTGCGATGAAATGTGTCATCTTTGTCTGGTACCCTATGAACTGGGACGGATCAGAGAAGGTGTATCAGCAGAAAGTGTGGATGAAAATGTGGACGAACCAGAAGATGACGGCTATCTTTGTGGACAGACTGGCTGTGGCCTCTGCGCTTTATACCAGTTGGAAAAAGCTGGTGTTACTCATTTAAAACTGGTGGGAAGAGGCAACTACACAGACTATATGGAACGTGATATCAAAAATCTGCGAAAGGCATTGGAAATATTAAAAGATGTCTTGGATATGGAAAAAACTGGAAATATCCCAGCCGGACCAAAGGCAGAACGCAGATATATTTCACAGATGAAAAGGGAAATATTCGGTCTGGCTGGAAAGTGTAGTGGAATGTGCTATTATCGGTAGGTAGAAACATCCAGATGTACGGCAACTAAAATCCACTGAATTATATCAAAAATTATATTAAATCTTTTCTCAGAATCTTTCTGTGCTTGATTTTGTGAGAAGATTTTTTAGGATATAATTTTATAGATGTAATACATTTTTTAGGACGTAAATTGGATTATAATAACATTTTTATGGACATTATTTTTTAGGCTGATATCGGATATCAGACACTGTATACACTGTGATAAAAGCATGGGGGTCTTCACGGTTGATATAATTCATCAGTTTCTGGTATTCTGACTTATCTACGATGGTAATGATCTCATTGCGTTTTTCCAGATTGTAGGCACCGATGGATTCATAGATGGTAGCGCCGCTGTGCAGGTCATTGATGATAAAATGCCGCAGCTCTTCCTCTTTTTTAGTGATAATGCAGACCCGGCGTTTTACATTGTGGTTAAAGATAAAATGGTCCAGGATGATGCCGTTAAAATAGGTTCCCAGTACACTTAAAACAACAGTTTTCTTATCATACACCAAAGCTGCTGAAAGGGCGACACACATGCCGGATAAGGACATAGCTTTCCCAAGATCCATATGGAGATATTTGTTCATGATCTTGGCAACGATATCCAGACCACCGGAAGAAGCATTACGGTTAAACAGGATGCTTAAACCGATACTGACGGTTAAAATATAGCATAAAACATCCAGTTCCTGACTGTCAGTTAAGGAGCCGATGTTCGGAAAGATCCTTTCAAAAAGGGCCAGAAAAAGGGGAAGTACAATACTGGTGTATACGGTTTTAGCCCCGAATTCTTTTCCGCAGGTAAAAAATCCGATGATCAATAAAAGTATATTTAAGATCATGGTGATGGCTGAAAGGGGCAGAGGGACAAAGTTAGATAAGATAATACCAAGACCGGAGATACTGCTTACGGAAGCATGGCTTGGTAAAAGAAAGAAGTACACAGCTCCAGCTACGATGGCCATAGCTGCTGTAAGGATCAGAGTTTCTTTGATCAGTTCTGTAACATGGTTGTTTGAATGGTTCATGACACACCTCTGTGGGATTATAGTTGGTTACAGTTAAGCCAGGAAGTGTAACTGTATCTGCAACATTCATTTTACCATAGCTTGATTGTTTTAGAAAGCGGGGATATACTTTTACAGGGATTTCGCTTTTAGCACTGTATATTTATAAATAGTGCCCCTCTCACGCTT
>ENA-OWZO01000412-OWZO01000412.1-human-gut-metagenome-genome-assembly--contig:-NODE-412-length-23891-cov-44.896165_pt1 | contig 23891 bp, 20 predicted proteins | sample MGYA00249260_ERZ652115 | MGnify/ENA primary metagenome ERZ652115 (study PRJEB26925, sample SAMN05827127) | human gut metagenome | biome: ENVO:2100002; feature: ENVO:00000062; material: ENVO:00002003...
GGGGCTTTGTCATAAAAAAAGAGGGTATGCATTTTGACACACCCTCTTTTTTTATCATCACCCATTCCCCCCCTGTCCAATCAATGTCTTTTGAAGAATCGCGACCTCTGCCTGCTGTCGCGGATAAAGTGTATCCTGGCAAAAAATCCGACAGGATGCCAATCATTGAACCCCCTTTCGTTTTTCCTTAAACACCCGTCTCCTTTTTAGGTTTCCCTTTAGGAAAACGTACGTTTCTCGGCCGGGAGACGTACGTTTCCGGTGGGCGAAACGTATGTTTCAGGCAAGGGGAACCTAAAAAACTCTTCGACGCAGAAAAAACACCTCCCCAGCGATTTACACTTACCCTACCTCTCCGACACCTTCTCCATCCGGCTTTGTGGATTCTTCATGCAAACGTCACCTCCTGGCAATCATTCTGTAACATAGAAAGCCGACCTTTGGGCAGACTTTTAAAAAGGAGGTTAAAATGGAAACTAATGGAAGCAAATATGTAGTGGAATGTACTCCAGACGGACAATATTATGCTTATCTGTCCAATCACGAACAATGCTTTGCCTACGGCGAGACGGAAGAAGAAGCGCTGGAGAACCTGGAAGACGCTGCAGAAGAATTTTATGGCGAAATCAATTCTATTTTCTATATCGAAGACATAGCCTGATACTATTTAAACACATTGTAAAAATAAATTGCCGATATTTAGTCATTTCTCAAAGCCATTTCCGCGGGATGCTGAAATGGCTTTTTTCGTTCCCTTCCCCATCTGTGGATGAAATAAGTTATTCACCTGACAGTCACATACTTGTAATATGCTTTCTCTTTCTTTGTGAAGCGTTAAGAAAAACATATATCTATGGAAGATAGACCTTATTACCGAACCATCGTGGTTTCGGACATCCACCTGGGGACCACCCATTCAAAGGTGGATCAAATCAGCGATTTTCTGAGCAGAGTCGATTGCGGACGGCTAATTCTGAACGGTGACATCATCGACGGATGGCACTTGCAGAAATCGGGTATCAGCAAATGGAAGCCGGCACATACGCATTTCTTCAAAATTATCATGAAGATGATGGAAAAGCATGGCACGGAAATCATTTACATCCGCGGAAACCATGATGACTTTCTGGACAACCTTGCTCCGCTGCAATTTGCCAATCTGACCATCACGAAAGATTACATACTGGAAAGCAACGGCAAGCATTATTTCGTGACGCACGGCGATGTGTTCGACAAGGTGACCACCCAGATGAAATGGCTGGCCAAACTCGGCGACATGGGCTATACGCTGCTGCTGTGGCTCAATAGCCAGTACAACCGCTACCGGGTGAAAAAAGGCAAACCTTACTTTTCGCTCTCACAGGCCATCAAGCAGAAAGTGAAATCGGCCGTGTCTTATATTTCCGACTTTGAAAACGTGCTGGTGGATTTCGCCCGCAGCCGCCAGTGTGAGGGAGTGATTTGCGGACACATCCATCACCCGGAAAACCGGATGATCAATCACATCCATTACCTGAACTCGGGCGACTGGGTGGAAACGATGTCGGCCTTGACAGAAGATGAAAACGGGGTGTGGAAAGTGGTGTACTACACCGAACTGGCACAGCAAGCCGACAGGGAAAAAGAAAATAATGTCATACCTTTCATACCGATTGCCTCATGAGAGTGTTGTTTATTGTACAAGGAGAAGGACGCGGCCATCTCACACAGGCCATATCCATGGAGAAGTTGCTCCGAAGCAACGGACACGAAGTGGTGGAAGTGCTCGTAGGAAAAAGTGAATCCAGAAGACTCCCCGGTTTTTTCAGCCGGAACATTCAGGCACCCATCAAACAGTTCATCAGCCCGAATTTCCTGCCCACACACGCCAACAAGCGGGTGAACCTGACCAGAAGTGTGCTATATAACCTCCTGAAACTTCCCGAATACGCGGAAAGTATCTCTTTCATTCATCAGCAAATCAAGGAAACAGAGGCCGACCTGGTCCTCAATTTCTATGAACTGCTCACCGGACTGACTTATCTCTTCTTCCGCCCGTCGGTACCTCAAATCTGTATCGGACACCAGTATCTGTTCCTGCACCCGCAGTTCAAATTACCCAAGAAAAACAAAGGAAGCCTGTTCATGCTCAACTTCTTCACCCGGCTGACGGCACTGGGGGCTTCGCAGAAACTGGCTCTCTCCTTCCGGGCCATGCCACAAGACAAACATCAGCATATCAGTGTGGTGCCTCCCTTGTTGCGTCAGGACGTACTGCAACAGGAAAGCCGGCCGGGCGATTACATCCACGGCTACATGTTGAATGCCGGATTCTCGGAAAACATTCTCCAATGGCATCAAAAACATCCGGAGGTGCCCTTGCGTTTCTTCTGGGACCACTGGGAAGAAGAGCCGGTGAAAAAGGTCGATGACACCCTCTCCTTCTACCAGCTCGACGACACGGAATTCCTGCGTCAGATGGCGGGTTGCAAGGCCTATGCCAGTACGGCCGGATTTGAATCCGTATGCGAAGCCATGTACCTCGGAAAACCCATCCTGATGGTACCGGCTCATATCGAGCAGGAATGTAATGCCCTTGATGCCCTGCAGAACGGCGCTGGCATCATCGACCGGAATTTCAACCTGAGTAACCTGTTGCGCTTCGCACAGACCTATAAGCCCAACCGACTGTTCGGCGAATGGGTAAGGTCGGCCGAATACATCATACTGAATGAAATAGAGCGTTTTGCACCGCAAAATACCCTGCAAGGCATGTACATGGTAGAAGAGTTTGTGTAAAAAAATCTAAATAATCGTTTTGAAATCATCTTGTAACATAAAATCCTTTTCTTTGCAAAAAAGTGATTTTATGGTAACAAGAAATAGAAAAAAAGAAAAGCCTTATTTGGAAAGAGACATCAGCTGGATGTACTTTAACCGCAGAATTCTGCAAGAAGCAACACGTAGTCATGTGCCCTTGCTGGAACGGATGGCATTTCTTGGCATCTATTCCAACAACCTGGATGAGTTTTTCCGGGTAAGAGTGGCTTCTCAGAACCGTATTGCCGAGTGCATGGACAAATCGGCTGCCAAAGAGCGGGAGAAAGCCAAAAAACTGCTCAAACAGATTGGGAAACTGAATGCACGCTATGTAAAAGACTATGAAGAGGCGGTAAGCACGGTTACGCAGGAACTGAAAAAGGAAAATATCTACCTTGTATCCGATTCGGAAGTCACGCCCGAACAGCTGCAGTTTATCCAGTCTTTCTACAAAGAGAAACTGAACGGATTCATCGTGCCGGTATGGTTCTCGGCCATCAAGCTGCTGGACTGTGAAAACGATGAAAACATTTACCTGGCTGTGAAGGTGAGCAAAAGTGGCAGCAAACCCTCTCCGGACTATGCCTTTCTGGAACTCCCGGTCAATATCTGCGGCCGTTTCGTACAGCTGCCCGACCATGAGAACAAGAGTTACCTGATGTATCTGGACGATGTCATCCGCTGCTGCCTCCCGTTGGTTTTTGAAGGACTGGATTATGACAAGTTTGAAGCTTATGCCTTCAAGTTTACCCGCGATGCGGAAATGGAAATCGACAACGACCTGCGTACGGGTACCCTTCAGAAAATTTCCAAAGGGGTAAAGAGCCGCAAAAGAGGCGAACCGCTCCGTGTGATTTACGATAATCACATGCCGAAGGACCTGTTGAAAAGGGTGTTGAAAAAACTCGACCTCGACAGCCTGGATACGGTGATTGAAAGCGGACGCTATCAGAACCACAAGGATTTGATGAAATTCCCCGACTGTGGACACAGCAACCTGAAATATCCGAAATGGCCGCCTATCCTGAAGAAGGAACTCGACGGTCCGGAAAGCCTGTTGAAAAAAATCCAGCAGAAAGACCGTTTCATCCACGTGCCTTACCATAGCTTCGACTCGTTTATCCGGGTATTGCAGGAAGCTGCCGTGAGCAAACAGGTTACGAGCATCAAAATCACACTCTATCGTCTGGCCAAGGAATCGAAGGTGGTAAAAGCGCTTATCGGAGCAGCCCGCAACGGCAAGAAGGTGACCGTGGTCATCGAACTGCTGGCCCGCTTTGACGAGGCTTCCAACATCAATTGGTCGAAGAAGATGCAGGATGCAGGCATCAAGGTGATTTTCGGGGTGGAAGGCTTGAAAGTACACTCCAAGATTACGCACATCGGCATGAAGACCGGACCGGATATCGCTTGTATCAGCACGGGTAACTTCCACGAAGGAAATGCCCGGATGTACACCGACTGTATGTTGATGACGGCTTACCCGAAACTGGTAAAGGATGTCAATCAGGTATTCGAATTCATCGAACGTCCTTACACACCAATCCATTTCAAGGAGCTTCTCGTTTCACCAAATGAAATGAAGAACAAGTTCATCACCCTCATCAACAACGAAATCAAGAACAAGAAAGCGGGAAAACCTGCGTATATCAAGATAAAAATCAACCACATCACCGACCCAATTATGGTCGACAAACTGTATGAGGCTTCCGAAGCGGGTGTGGACATCGACCTGGTGGTACGTGGCAACTGTTCCCTGATAACCGATATTCCAGACCTCAGCACACACATCCGGATTCACGGTATCATCGACCGCTACCTGGAACATTCGCGTATCTTCATCTTCGCCAACGGAGGAGAAGAGAAAGTATTCCTGGGTTCTGCCGACTGGATGCCGCGTAACCTCGACCACCGCATCGAGGTGATTACGCCGGTGTATGACCCGGCCATCAAGGGCGAAATGAAACGGATTGTGGAATATGGATTGAAAGATACGTTGCAGGGCCGTGTGGTAGACGGACTGGGCGACAACCAGTTCTGGAGCGAAGAAGGACAGGAAACTCCTTTCCGTTCACAGGAGGCACTCTACAACTATTATCTGGCCGAAAATTCCGAAGAATAACTTAAATGCTATATTATGGACAATCTCATAAAAAATTGCGAAACTTATTATGGAGCCATTGATATCGGTTCCAATGCGGTGAGGTTACTCATCAAGTGTGTGGAAGAAGACGAGCAGGGAAAGGCTTTCTTCTCGAAGGTACTGTTGCTCCGTGTCCCCCTTCGTCTGGGATTCGATGTGTTTGCCATGGGCAAGATTGCCGAGAAAAAGGAAAAGAACATGCTGCGTCTGATGAAGGTGTTCCGCCATCTGATGAAAATCTACGACGTGGAAGACTACCGGGCTTGCGCCACTTCTGCCATGCGCGATGCCAAGAACGGAAAGGCTATCATCAAACGGATTGAAAAGAAAACGGGTATCCGTATCGAAATCATCGACGGACAGGAAGAGGCCCGGATGATTTACAACAACCACATTGAATGTATGGAAGACCGGAATGGAAACTACATGTATGTGGACGTAGGAGGTGGCAGTACGGAAATCAACTTGCTTTCACAGGGCACACTGGTGTGCAGCCGCTCGTATAACATCGGTACGGTCCGTATCCTGAACAATGCCGTGAAAGATACGGAATGGGAACGGTTGAAGACCGACATGCAGGAACTGGCTGCTTCTTATCCCGGCACCAACATCATCGGTTCGGGTGGAAACATCAACAAACTGTACCGCCTGGCAGAAAAGAAGGACAAGAAGAAACAAAGAATCACCGTAGAAGTGTTGCATAAGCTGCATGATGAATTGAAAAGTCTGTCCGTAGAGGAACGCATGGAGAAATACCAGCTGAAACCCGACCGGGCAGATGTCATCGTACCGGCAGGAGATATTTTCCTGACCATTGCCGACATCATTCATGCCACTTATATCTATGTGCCTGTCATCGGTCTGGCCGACGGTATCATCGACGGTTTATATGCCAGTCACCTGGAAGAGGCACAACCGCTCGCAAAAAATGCAATTGAAAAGCAAACAGACACTCCGGAAGAAGTGAATAAATAACGTACATAACGACAGATTATGGAAGCGGCCCTGCAGGAAATCCACCTGCAGGGCCGCTTTGTTATACACCGGTTTATCCACAACCTGTGAACAACCTGTTATTCTACAAAAACATCCTGTATTTCAAGAATATACATCTTATGAAATCCTCCATGCCCTTCTCCGTACCAACGGTTTATCAACAACTTATCCACAAAGTTATCAGCATCTATGAAATCGGCATACAGCTTCTTGCACTCCAGTACCAGGCGAGCCTGTTCATAAGCAATGTTCCCATTTTCCGTCACATACGGTTTCAGGCCTGAAGCAGCTACTTTATCAATATCCCTACCCGATTGGCTTCCACAAATTTTATGTATGTCCCGATGCGCTTCTCCCAAGAAAGACAGGGTCAATGTATCGCCCTTTTCAATGAACTCGTAGGTATAACGTTCGGGACGGATAAAAATAAACGCCACCGGTTTTCCCCACAGAATACCGGTACCTCCCCAGCTGGCCGTCATCATGTTAAACTTTTCAGGCGTGCCGGCAGTCACCAGCATCCATTCCTTACCAATGGCATCAAACATATTGTCCTTCAATTCGGACACACTTATTTTCTTCATAATCTCTTAACATTAAATTTCCACAAAGCTAAGGAAATTCTGGCTCCCGTTTTCGTTTTTTAAACTGAATTTAAATAGCATCCTAAAAAATATCTTTTTTCATTTCGGGCTTTTAAAGTATCTTTGCAGGAAATATCATGAACTAAAAAAGAAAGGACTGAACCGTGGCAAAAGATACAGAGGTGGTATTGACCCCGATGATGAAACAATATTTTGATTTAAAAGCCAAACACCCGGATGCCATCATGCTTTTCCGGTGTGGAGACTTTTATGAAACTTATTCCGAAGATGCCGTGGCAGCAGCCGAGATTCTGGGAATCACTTTAACAAAACGCGCCAACGGACAAAGCAAGACGGTGGAGATGGCTGGATTTCCTCACCATGCCCTCGATACGTACTTGCCCAAGCTGATCCGTGCCGGACGAAGAGTGGCCATCTGCGACCAGCTGGAAGACCCGAAAACCACGAAAAAACTCGTCAAACGTGGAATTACGGAACTGGTGACTCCCGGTGTGGCCATCAACGACAATGTGTTGTCGTACAAAGAAAACAACTTCCTGGCTGCCGTGTATTTCGGCAAAACAGCCTGCGGTATTTCCTTTCTCGACATATCAACCGGTGAATTCCTCACTTCCGAAGGGCCTACCGATTATATTGACAAACTTCTGAACAACTTCGCACCGAAAGAGGTGCTTTTCGAACGGGGTAAAAAGCCTATGTTCGAAGGGAACTTCGGCAACAAGTTCTTCACGTTCGAACTGGAGGACTGGGTGTTCAATGAGACTTCTGCCCGGGAAAAGTTACTGAAGCACTTTGAAACCAAGAACCTCAAAGGTTTTGGAGTGGAGAATCTGCACAATGGCATCATTGCTTCCGGAGCCATTCTTCAGTACCTCGACATGACCCAGCATTACCAGATTGGACACATCACGTCGCTCTCCCGTATCGAGGAAGACCGCTACGTGCGACTGGATAAATTTACTGTACGCAGTCTGGAACTGATTGACAGCATGAACGAAGGGGGTACTTCCCTGCTGGACATCATCGACCATACCATCAGCCCGATGGGAGCCCGAATGTTGAAACGCTGGATTGTGTTCCCTCTAAAGGACATCAAACCCATCAACGAACGGTTGGATGTGGTGGAATTCTTTTTCAAGGAACCGGATTTCAAGGATTTCATTGAAGAGAAACTGCATCTGATAGGTGACTTGGAACGACTCAGTTCGAAAGCGGCCGTAGGACGTATCTCACCTCGTGAAGTAGTACAGCTGAAAACAGCCCTTCAGGCCATCGAACCGATAAAAAATGCGTGCCTGAATGCTGACAATGAGAGTCTGCGCCGCATTGGTGAGCAACTGAATCTTTGTGCTTCCATCCGCGACAAGATTGCCAAGGAAATTACCAACGACCCTCCCCTGCTGGTCAATAAAGGTGGAGTGATTGCCGATGGCGTCAACGCAGAACTGGACGAACTGCGCAAGATTGCGTATTCCGGCAAAGACTACCTCTTGCAAATCCAGCAACGGGAAAGTGAACTGACAGGTATTCCTAGCCTGAAAATCGCTTATAACAATGTATTCGGTTATTATATCGAGGTACGTAATACACACAAAGACAAGGTACCGGCCGAATGGATACGCAAGCAGACGCTGGTCAACGCGGAACGTTACATCACGCAGGAACTGAAAGAATATGAAGAGAAAATTCTGGGAGCGGAAGACAAGATTCTGATTCTGGAAACCCGATTATATAACGAACTGGTCACCGACCTGGCGGAATTTATCCCGGCCATCCAAATCAACGCCACACAGATAGCCCGGCTGGACTGTCTGCTGTCGTTTGCCAACGTGGCCCGTGCCAATAAGTACATCCGCCCGAATGTGGTGGATGACGATGTACTCGACATCCGTCAGGGACGCCATCCGGTGATTGAGAAACAGCTTCCTCCGGGAGAAAAATACATTGCCAACGATGTATATCTCGACACGGAAGAGCAACAGATTATCATCATCACAGGACCGAACATGGCCGGTAAGTCTGCCCTGCTCCGCCAGACAGCCCTAATTACCCTCATGGCCCAAATCGGTTGTTTCGTACCAGCCGAAAGTGCCCATATCGGACTGGTGGACAAGATTTTCACCCGTGTGGGAGCCAGCGACAACATTTCCGTAGGAGAATCTACTTTCATGGTCGAAATGAACGAGGCGGCCAATATTCTGAACAACATCTCACCAAGAAGTCTGGTACTTTTCGACGAACTGGGTAGAGGAACTTCCACCTACGATGGTATTTCCATTGCCTGGGCCATAGTGGAACACATCCATGAGCATAAGAAAGCGCGGGCTCGTACGTTGTTTGCCACCCACTACCACGAACTGAACGACATGGAAGGACAGTTCAAGCGCATCAAAAACTACAATGTGTCGGTCAAGGAAGTAGACAACAAAGTAATTTTCCTCCGCAAACTGGAACGCGGCGGTAGCGCGCACTCCTTCGGTATCCATGTGGCCAAAATGGCAGGTATGCCGAAATCCATTGTGAAACGTGCCGATGAAATCCTGCATCAGCTGGAAGCAGAAAACCGCCAGGAAGGAATTTCCGCGAAACCGCAACCAGCCAAACAGGCTTCTTCCGACGGAATACAGTTGAGTTTCTTCCAGCTGGATGATCCCGTACTGTGTCAGATTCGTGATGAAATCCTGAACTTGGACGTGAATAACCTCACCCCCCTGGAGGCACTGAACAAACTGAATGACATCAAAAAAATAGTAAAAGGAAGATAAACCGTAACGCTTATGTCAACCATTATTTATCCAGCCCCTATCTTCGGCCCTATCCACAGCCGTCGTCTGGGCGTATCGCTTGGTATCAACCTGCTTCCCGCCGACGGCAAATTCTGTACGTTCGACTGCATTTACTGTGAATGTGGATACAACAAGGACTTTCGTCCGAAACAGAAAGTACAAACCCGTGAAGCCGTGCGTGAAGCACTCGAAAAACGCCTGGCTGAAATGAAGGAAAACGGTCCCTCTCCGGATGTGCTGACCTTTGCCGGCAACGGAGAACCGACGGCCAACCCGTATTTCCCGGAAATCATCGACGACACCCTGGCTTTACGCGACAAGTATTTTCCCAATGCCAAAGTCAGCGTATTGAGTAACTCTACCTTTATCCACCATCCGAAGGTCTTTGCAGCCCTGAACAAAGTGGACAACAACATTCTGAAACTGGATACGGTAGACCCGGATTATATACAGACCGTCGACCGCCCGACCGGAAATTATCAGGTGGAAGATATCATTGAAGGTCTGAAGGCTTTCCATGGCAACCTGATTATCCAGACGATTTTCCTGAAAGGTACTACCGACGAAGGAAAAGATGTGGACAATACCACTGATAAATATGTATTGCCCTGGCTGGAAGCCATCAAGCAGATTCGTCCCCGTCAGGTAATGGTTTATACCATCGACCGGGAAACACCCGACCGGAAACTACAGAAAGCCACTCACGAAGAACTGGACCGCATTGTCCGACTGGTAAAAGAAGCCGGTATCGAAGCCAGTGCTTCTTATTAAACACAGTATATCTCACAAAAAATAACAGCGTGTACGCCTGCCTTGAAAAGCATTTGTACACGCTGTCTGTTTATTCATCTATACGTCCTTTTTTCTCACTTCATAAAAGCCGGCACCGGCAGGTGCATACCCGCCATTGTCAGTCCGTTCTCACGGGCATATTGCAAGTAATACTTACGGCTCTTTACGGCTCCTTTCTTGTCCATGTCATACTGCGCACAGATTTCCGGATGCACCAGCTGCAAGGCTGCTCCATGGAACAAATCTCCTATTACCAACAGTTTTCCCACTTGGAACACCGTGTGTCCAGGGGTATGTCCCACCGCATTCATGGCCATTACATTTTCCGGTAGCGTATCCCCGAAAACAAAGAGATGCAAACGGTCCTTGTAAGCCTTCATGGTTTTCTCTACCTGTGCTTTCTGGTCGGCCGGCATCTTCATCCATGCATCGTATTCCAGTTGGGAAGCATACACTTCCGCACGCGGAAAGACCACACTGTCGTTTTTCATCATGCCTCCGATGTGATCTCCATGAAAATGGGTTATGAACAAGTAGTTGATATCTTCCGGATGGATGTGCAAAGCTTTCAGGCCTTCGAGCAACTGGCTGTCGGGCGCACCCATTCCGGTATCAAAAAGCATACGCACGCCATCCTTTTCAACCAAGAAAGTGCTGATAGAAGCAGGTACCCCATTCTGTAAAGAAAGACTGTCTATCTGTGTCTCACTGGCATCGGGAAACAACGTACGCGGCATCAGACGTGGCTGAACGTTGTCGCGAATCCATGTCACTTTCATCCCGTCCAGTGTCAGTGTAGCCAGCATGCTGTCTTTCTGCATCTGAATCTCGCCGTATGCCACTTTTGTACTGTCTGTATTCATCTCACTCTCTGTTTTTTGTTTGGATTGTCCGCCGCAACCGACAAACAACAGTGCAGCTATCGTTGCTGCGACATAATTCCACCTACAGTTTTTCATTGTTATCTCATTTTTATGTACGACCCATACCCTTTCTCCACAAAAATAATAAAAAATACCAATATATGGTTCTTGAATTTCTCTCCAAATACATGATAGGTCTCCATAAAAAACAACAGCGTGTACACTGCCCTTGGCCGGTACACGCTGCTTCCTTATATACAACAGAGATTAGGGGTTTTCCGTTATGATTTTCTGATAGTCTGCATAAGCAGTCTTATACGCTTCCAGTCGACCCTTAGGTACTACGATGGAAGCAAGGTCATCGACAAAGGGCAAAGACGTATCTTCCAGTACAGGAACCTGTCCACCTTTAAACACAATCTTTTCCACAGGATAGTTCGTTCTCAGTCCATAACCTCCAATTTTTTTCACAGACTCCGGAAGGATGATTTGCTTCAGGTGTGTACACTCTATGAATATCCCCTCCTGAATCTCAGCTATACTTTGCGGAAGGATGATGCGTGTCAAAGCCTCACAGCCTTCGAAAGCCGCACTTTCCACTACTCCCTCTGCCGATTTCATTGAACCGGCATAATTCACACTTGCCAACTGAGTACAGAGATAAAAAGCCTGTCCACCTATCTTCTGTAGGTTGTTCGGAAGAGTAATCGACTTCAATGTTGTGACTTCCCGGAAAGCTTCCGAACCAATTTCTTCTACATTTACAGGAAGTACCACATTTTCCAGCTGAGTTTTTAAAAAGGCTTGCGGACCTATCTTCTTCAGGGAAGCAGGAAATGCCACCTCTTTCAATCCGGTTTCACGAAATGCATTCGAACCGATTTCTTCCACATTCGTTTTCGAAAGATTTAATTTGGTCAAGGCCACACAATCCTCGAACGCATGTTTTTCGATTACTTTCAACGATGACGGGAAAGAGACAGAAACCAATTTCTTGCTTCTGGCGAACGCTTGTACCCCAATCGACTCCAATCCTTCATTGAGTACCAAAGATTCCACATCCGACTCCCAAAAAGCGCCTGGAGCGATACTTCTCACCTCTGCAGGGAGTATCACCTGCGACAGGCCCTTATCTTTCATTTCTTTGAGCACACCGTCTTCTATTAAAAACGGACTTTCTACCGGCATTTCTTCTTTTTTTGCTTCGTGTACCGTCTTTTGCCGCTCCACTTCGATTTTAAACGACTGTTTTTTGCCGGCAGTTACGGTTCCGCCTCTGCTCCACCATTCATAATTTGTCGCATCCAAAGCGTCCAGCACCACAAACATCAATTCTCTGGATTTGGCTCCAGCAAACCATTTCTGACGTTCCAATACAAAAACAGCCTTTCCATTCTTATCAGTCATTACCTCGCACAAAGCTTTGGTAGTCTGTTTTTCCTTAAAAGCTTCATAAGCAGCTTCATCATACATCTTGACGAGCTGATTCTCCAATAATTCTCCTTTTGAGTTACACACCGTAATCTCCACAATGGAGGAATTGTCATTCACCGAAAATTTTTCTTTTTTACAACCAAAAAGAAGTACACAAATACCTAATAAAGCTACGGACAAAATTTTAAACATGTTCATAGGGTTATCTAAATTTACAATAAAATACCACTGAATCGATTCGGGGTGTACTCTTCTAAAAAAGGATTGTGATTTTAATCGATAGTTTCACCCAATATAATCTCTCTTCTAACAAGGTGCGGCAAAAGTACAACAAAAAATGCATATATATAGATAAAAAATTCAATTTGACAGATTTTTTATGATTTATTTCTATCTATTTTCTGTCTGGGAAGACTGCCAGACACAGGATTAAGTCACTACATTCATTCCTTTTTCTACCTCTTATTTTGTAGAATTGTACCAAAATTCCACATTAAAGTGAGAATAAATTACCCATTTTTTCTCTTTTCACCCATGCAGGATTTATACATATCATTTGATTTTCAGTACATTAACAAAACCGATAAAGTATGGCACCGCATTTGGACTACAATCAGTGTAAAACTTATTTACTAACTATTTAAAATGAAAAGCAATATGAAAAAGTTATTTGTAGCAGTAGCATTGGTAATGGGATTAGGAACTTCAGTAGTATTTGCCGAAAACCTGAGCGCAAGTGTAGACACTGTAAACGTAGTCAACGAGTTCAAACCCATTGATGTAAAAGATCTTCCGCAAGCTGTTCAGGATGCCATCACAAAAGATTATGCAGAATGGACTCTCAAAGCAGCATACGTAGAAGAAACAGACGGTGTAAAAACTTACAAGGTGGTACTGGCCGACCAGGAAGAGAACACCGCTACGTTGATTTACAACGAAAAAGGTGAGGTACAGGAATAAGCACTAATTATGATTTGAGTTCAGAAGAAGGATGCCCCAGTGACAAAGCTGTCACGAAGGCATCCTTCGCTTTATTTCAATAGCATGACGATGCTGCCACACGTAATTAACACCGCTCCCACAATCACTCTCAAGCTGACCGGCTCCCTCAAAAACAAGAAAGACAGGCAAATGGTTATTACCACGCTCAGTTTGTCAATAGGCGCCACTCTTGATACATCGCCTGTCTGCAAAGCCTTAAAATAAAACAACCAGGACAGACCGGTAGCCGCACCCGACAAGATAAAAAAAAGCCAGGTATGTGTATCCACGTGCTTTACATTCACCGCTTGACGTTCAGCAAACACAATTCCCCAAGTAATCAGCAAAATAACACTGGTTCGAATCGCTGTGGCCAAGTCTGAATTGATATTCTTCACACCTACTTTGGCAAAAATGGCTGTCAATGCGGCAAAAAAAGCCGACAATAAAGCATAATATTTCCACATAACTCCTCTCCTTCCAATGGCTGAAAATACCGAAAATAAAAAAGCCCTGATTCTTTTCTGAATCAGAGCTTCATATATCGCGGTGCGTACGGGACTCGAACCCGTGACCCCATGCGTGACAGGCATGTATTCTAACCAACTGAACTAACGCACCATTAAGTTTTTCTTTCGTTGCTTTCTCTCTCGATTGCGGTTGCAAAGGTAGTGCATTTTTTGAAACCCACAAACATTTCGAGCATTTTTTTTCATGTTTTTTCTGCATAAAATCACAAACAGTTGATTTTCAAGCATCATCGAAACAATCTTTTTTATTGCCAAGAACCGGGTTCGTATGCAATATCGGCTTGCTTTCATCCATACCTCCCCATAAAATCTGAAAGTGTGCTTATAAAAAAGAGAGAATCTTCCTCCCTTTTTTACGTTTTGCTGGTGGAAAACGTATGTTTTGCTAAGCGGAAACATACGTTTCCCTGACCGGAACTCTATGTTTCCGGATAGGGAAACGTAAAAAATAACAATCAGTTTCCTGCTTATCGACGTTACGATAACAGATTCACCTGCCTGCAATAAATAAAAGAGGAAACGTATGGACATAAAAAAAGGAGTTCCGCTGAACTCCAACCTTTGTTAACCTTAAATCTAATACTATGAAAAACACGATGCAAAGGTACGGACTTTCTGGAATTATGCAAGTATTGTGCGCGTTTACACATGTTTTATAACATAGATTAAGAAGTGACAACCTCGCTTTAAAAGGTATTAAGAAAAAAGTTGAGACTGTATAATTACAGTCCCAACTTTGCAGATATTTCAAGCATCTTCTGGATAGGCTTGATAGCTTCTTTTGCCACAGCTTCATCCACCTTCACTTCCGGCCATTCATACTTCAGCGTGTTATACAGTTTTTCCAGTGTGTTCAAACGCATGAAGTTACATTCGTTGCAAGCGCAGGTACTGTCTTCCGGCGGAGCGGGAATAAAGTGCTTGTCCGGGCACTTCTTGCGCATTTCATACAGAATACCGCTTTCCGTAGCCACAATGAAGTCTTTCTTGTCACTGGCCATGGCGTATTTCAACAATCCTGCCGTAGAACCGATCTTGTCGGCCAGTTTGGCCACGGCTCCCTTACATTCCGGATGAACCAATACCTGTGCATCCGGATATTGCTTTTTCAATTCCAGAATTTTTTCAACTGAGAATTTCTCGTGCACATGGCAGGCACCGTCCCAAAGCAACATCTGACGTCCGGTAATGGAATTGATGTAATTTCCCAGGTTCTTGTCGGGACCGAAAATCAGCTTTTCATTTTCCGGGAAGCTTTCCACAATCTGGCGGGCGTTGGTAGAAGTTACCACCACATCTGTCACTGCTTTGACAGCCGCACTGGTATTGACGTACGAAATGACTTTGTATCCCGGATGCGCTTTCACAAATTCGGCAAACTTGTCGGCCGGACAACTGTCGGCCAGTGAACAACCGGCATTCAGGTCGGGAATCAGCACTTTCTTGTCCGGACAAAGGATTTTCGCGGTTTCACCCATGAAGTGAACTCCACACATCACAATGATTTTCGCATCCGTTTTGGCGGCCCATTGCGCCAGTGCCAGACTGTCACCGATAAAATCGGCTATTTCCTGTATTTCGTCCGCCTGGTAGAAGTGTCCTAAAATGACCGCTTCTTTTTCACGACATAACTTTTTAATCTCAGCCTTCAGGTCAAGATTCTTTTCTACGGGTTCATCCACATAACCCTTTTTCAACCATTCTTCTTTATTCATTATTAGATTATATTTTTTCTTCTTTTTAAAAGAAAATATGATACTGATAATATCCCGTTAATAGTGTTCGTAAAAATGATGCTTCTTTTTTTGTTTTTCCGTTATCATCTTTGAGGTGAAGGATATCAGTCGCTCATAAACAGGCTTACTGATTGATATCATTATCTTTACCGATTCTATTAACAAATTGTTGATACGTTGCAAAGTTAAAAACTTTTCGGTGATTCATTTCTGAAAATTCAATAAGAATATGTTTAAACTGGCAGTGAAAATTATTTCTAAGTTTTTTGGATTGTTGGTTTCAAGCCTGCTATAATTGAATTGCGGAATCTTGCAAGAAATAATTTTCATTTTCTATGCCCTTGTTTTTTACACCTTTTCCACCGTTTTCAACAGGGTTATGAATATAGTTTTTATCTTTGCAGCCGAACGTATTTCAAAGATAGGAATTATGGCCGAATTAAGGAAATTGAAGGTGACGGAGATGAACCGCCTGACGGTGGAGGAGTTTAAGGAAGCAGATAAGCTGCCGCTGGTGGTGGTGTTGGACGAAGTGCGCAGTCTGCACAATATTGGAGCGGTATTCCGTACATCGGATGCTTTTCTGGTGAACAGCATTTATCTTTGTGGCATTACGGCTACTCCTCCTCATCCGGAGATGCATAAGACGGCGCTGGGAGCTGAATATACGGTCGACTGGAAATATTTTTCCCGCACGCAAGATGCTGTGAATGAGCTGCATGAGATGGGGTACACCGTGCTCTCTATCGAACAGTGCGAGGGGAGTACCTTGCTGGATGAACTGGCATTGGAGAAGGGGAAGAAATACGCCATTGTGCTGGGAAATGAAGTGAAAGGTGTGCAGCAGGAAGTGGTGAATATGTCCGACGGATGCATTGAGATTCCTCAGTATGGCACAAAACATTCCTTGAACGTGTCTGTCACGGCAGGTATCATGATATGGGAATTTGCGCACAAACTGTTCAAACTGCGTTGAACACCGCTTGTGAATATCCTATTGATAACTTGTTAATTTGTTGATTTGTAGTGTTATAGCTGTCCGTTTTCAACCAGTGTAACCACTCTTTCTACCATCTTGTCGTCATCTTCAGGATGGTATTCTTTTTTCAGGCTGGCTCCGAACAGGGCAGCGAATGCCTGATAAAATCCCGCTTTGAAGGGTCCCATGAAAGCCTTGACCAGTTGATAAGAAGACTGGTTACATTCCCGGTTGACCAGCTTGATCAACAGTTTGCCTTGTGAGAAGGTGAGTTTCTTCATGCGGGCAGTGTATTGCTGTTTCAACCCTTTTTCCACCAGTTTCATGTGTTGCTCTCTGGCCTTCTGATTGGGGAGAGTTTCCATATATTCATACGTTTCAATCACCGCTCTTTTGATTTCCTTGGCCAGTGGGAGTGTTTTCTTCACATCGCGGACCAGTTTATAGTAATATCTTTCTTGCTTTTTGTTTTTAAACTTGAGTTTCGGGTAAACGTAAATGTTTCTTAGCGTTATACAAGGTATAGTGTCTCCTTTATAGACGCATACCGGGACTTTATGACCTATGATTACTGTAGGGGTCAATTCCTGGGCATGTGTATAGAGGCAGCTGCTTAGCCACAGAATCATGAATATGTAGAGACTCTTTTTCATATACGCAAAAATAGAAATAATATTCAGATTACGCGGCATAATTAACGTATTTATAGGATGTGTATAACCTGGTGAATAACATGTGGAAAAGGTTCGTTTATCTCTGTGTATCAGCTGTTTTTAGTAGTTTAAATCTGTATGGACAATCTTCGTGGATGGAATGGGAGGAACAGATGGGAGAAGAGGAGAGTGCGGTTTCCTGGGAAGAGAGGTACGAGGAGTTGAGTGAGCTGGCCGAACATCCTTTTAATGTGAATACTGTGACGAAGGAAGAGTTGCAGCAGTTGCCGTTCTTGTCCGACAAAATAATTGAAAACCTTTTATATTATGTATATAAGCATGGACCGCTGGTCAGTTTGAATGAGCTGTGGGGAGTGGAAGGGATGGATCGTCAGACACGTTTGTTTCTGGAAGATTTTCTTTATGTAGGAGAGGCAAATCGCCGGGAGTCTTTCTCTTGGAAGAATTTCTGGAAATATCACCGTCAGGAAATGTGGATAAGGACCGATTATCCGTTGAACAAGAAGGTGGGTTATGCAGGCATACCTTCCGGGCAAGAAGATAAGCTGTCTTCGAAGCGGTATTACGGAGATCCTTTTTATGTGAATTTGAGGTACAGATTTCAATATAGGGATAAAATAGCTGTTAGTTTCGCGGCTGAAAAAGATGCGGGTGAACCTTTTTTCAGCCGTTATAACCGGAAAGGCTTTGATTTTTACAGTGCATCGGTGCAATTGAAGGATTTCGGACATTTGCATACGTTGGTATTAGGAAACTATAAAGCCAGTTTTGGCTACGGACTGGTAATGAACATGGGGTTCGGGGTGGGGAAATACACTTCCTTTTCGGCATTGAACCGTGCCGGGAAGGGATTAAGTAAATATACTTCCATGAACGAGGCAAACTATTTACAAGGAGTGGGAGTTTCCTGGAAGTGGCACAAGCGATGGGAATGGACCGGATTCTTTTCTTTCCGTAATCAGGATGCTACGGTGGATAATGGGTGTATAACTACGTTGAAAACTGATGGATACCATCGTCTGAAAAAAGACATGGAAAAGAAAAATACAGTCTTTAATACCTTGGCAGGGAGTAATTTAAGTTATGATGGAAAGTATTTTGAGGGCGGATTGACAGTTGTTTATAATGTTTTCAACAAGATGTTGAATCCGGCAGAAAGATTGTATAACCGTTATTATCCTCGGGGAAAGTATTTCTATAATGTAGGTGTGAATTATAAATGGTATAAGGGGAAGTTTATTTTTTCCGGGGAAACGGCCATCGACAAGCGGGGTAAGGTAGCTACATTGAACCAGCTGACTTATTCACCGACTGTGAATACTTCATGGATAGTTATTAACAGGTATTATGACAAGAAATACCAGGGTTTATATGGCAATGCCTTTGGTGAAAATTCCAGATTGCAAAATGAAACTGGAATTTTTATTGGGCTGGAAACAAGCTTTTTACGGAACATCAAATTATTGTGTTCCGGTGATTTCTTTTATTTTCCCTGGTATCGTTATTTGGTAGACAAGCGGAGAACTACAGGGATGGAAGGAATTTTTCAACTATCTTATTCACCGCTAAATTCACTGGATATGTGGATAAAATATAGTTATAAGAATAAAGCTAAAAACTATAAAGAGTCGGATGAAGAGAAGTATGTGTTGCCTGATATCCGGCAGCGTCTGCATTATCAGTTGACTTATTCACCGGTGAAGTGGGCTCAGTTGAAAACGGTGGTGGAATATGTGCGTTCATCCGTCTTCCATAAGGAAGTATCCAATGGAGTGGCGTTAGGAAGCAGCCTGAAGCTGGAAATTCCTCGTTGGAATGTACGGTCTTTTTTGAGTGGAGTCTGGTTTCATACGGAGGACTATGCTTCACGGGTATATTTGTATGAACAGGGATTGTTGTATGCGTTTTCCATGAGAGCCTTGTATGGAAAAGGGGAACGGTTGGCTGTAGGAATGGATTATAACTGGAAGAAACGGGTGTTTTTTCAGATGAAATGGGGATGGATACATTACAGAGACCGGAACTTAATTGGTTCAGGAGCAGAGGAAATTCAGGGAAACCAAAAGTATGATTTACAGTTTCAGGTGCGGTTTAAGTGGTGATTTTCTGAAGTAAGGACATAAAAAAAGGAGTACCGCTGTACTCCAACCTTTGTTAACCTTAAATCTAATACTATGAAAAACACAGTACAAAGGTACGGAATTTTGGAAATAATGCAACTTCTGAGGTGAAAATAACGGGTTTTATAACATGATTTAAAGAAAACTCCCATCCTGTTAAATCCTATTTTGATTTTAACAGAATGGGAGTTTCTATTTTAACGTTTTATTTTGCGTTGATTTCAGCTATTTCCTTGGTGGCCACTTCTAGTGCTTCGTTGATGTTGCTACAGATGTTCTCTTTTCCAAGCAGCTCATAGAAACCGGATTTTTCCAGTACTTGATGTACTTTCTCGTTGACACCCGACAGGATGATGTGGATGTTTTCTTTCTGTGACATTTCACACAGGGTTGTGAGGTTATGGATACCTGTGGAATCAATGAAAGGAACTTTTCGCATACGGATGATGCGGATTTTCGGACGGTCGCCCAACCGGGACATGATTTCTTCGAACTTAGTGGCGATACCGAAGAAATACGGGCCGTTGATTTCATATACTTCCACGCCTTGCGGGATGACCAGGTGTTCTTCGTGTACTTCCAGGTCGGATTCGTTGTTGGGGTCTATTTCGTCTGTGATGACAGAAATCTTGGTCGTTTCCATGACACGCTTCATGAACAGTACACAGGCAATGACCAGACCGACTTCAATGGCTACTGTCAAATCGAAAATAACTGTCAGGAAGAAGGTGATGAGCAGTACTACCACATCCGATTTAGGGTTTTTCAACAGTCCTTTGAACACTCTCCATCCACTCATGTTATAAGAAACAATGACCAGTACACCGGCCAGGCAGGCCATCGGAATATATTGTGCCAGGGGCATTAGGAAAAGGAGGATGAGCAGCAACACTACGGCATGTACGATACCGGCAACGGGCGACTTGCCTCCGTTGTTGATATTGGTCATCGTACGGGCAATGGCTCCGGTGGCAGGAATACCTCCGAAGATAGGGGATACAAAATTGGCTATACCTTGGGCGATGAGTTCCGTATTGGAATCATGACGGTCGCCGATGACACCGTCGGCCACTGCAGCCGAGAGTAGCGATTCGATAGCTCCCAGTACGGCAATGGTGATGGCGACAGGGAACAAGTTCTTGATGGCTTCCCAATCGAGTGCCGGAACGGCTGCTTCCGGAAGTTGTGACTTAATGCTGAAACGGTCGCCGATGGTATCGATGCAAGTGATTCCTCCATACATTTTCAGGTAGTAGACTCCTACAGTTACCAAAATGATGGCTACCAGTGACCCTGGAATCTTTTTGGAGAATTTGGGGGTGATGGCAATGATAAACACGCTGACTACACTCACAATGACGTTCCACCAATTAACCGTATCGAAGTGGTGGAAATAAAGAATCCATTTTCCAATAAAATCTCCCGGTACTTTCTCACCTTGAAAATCAAGTCCGAAGATATCGGCAATCTGGGTGGTGAAAATCGTGACAGCAATACCGCTGGTAAAGCCGATAATGATGGGATAGGGAATAAACTTGATAATGGTCCCCAGTTTAAATACTCCTAATAATATAAGGAGAATACCGGCCATCATGGTGGCTACCATCAGTCCTTCGATTCCGTACTGTTGGATAATACCATAAATGATGACAATAAAAGCACCGGTCGGTCCGCCAATCTGTACCTTGCTTCCTCCCAGAAACGAGATGATAAAACCGGCCACAATGGCTGTGATGATTCCTTTTTCCGGACTTACTCCGGAAGCAATACCAAAAGCAATGGCTAATGGCAGGGCAACAATTCCCACGATGATACCTGCCATCAGGTCGGTCATCAGATCGGCCTTGGTATAGGTTTTCATCATGGTGAAAAGTTTGGGTCTGAATTCTAATCCTTTCATCTATCTTAAAAATGTTACTAATTTAAAAAGAAGCACAAAAGTATATATTTTCTTATATTTGAGCGACCTTTATTTTAATTATCTTTGAAAAAGATAGGGTGGAGGGTGAAAGGCGTCTGGTTTGACTCAAAAAATGTCATGTAGATGAAACTTTGTTCCGCAGGCGTTATTTATGGTCAACCGGGAAAACCATTTTTCATTGTGTTTTGTTTTATAGATAAATACCTTGTTATATATAAGATGAAACGTTAATAAAATAGAAAAATAAAATTGTAATGATTACAAATTTGAATAAAACTTCTATATTTGTGGTGTAAATCTAAAAACGTAATTTATTCATCAACTTAATAACTAATAGATATGGGAAAAAGCATCAAAGGAACAAGAACTGAGAAAAATTTGGCAATCTCTTTTGCAGGTGAATCACAAGCCAGAATGCGCTATACTTATTTTGCGAGTGCAGCCAAGAAGGAAGGTTTCGAACAGATTTCAGCTATTTTCTTGGAAACCGCTGAACAGGAAAAGGAACACGCCAAGAGAATGTTCAAGTGGTTGGAAGGTGGAATGGTGGAAATCACAGCCAGCTATCCAGCCGGAGTAATCGGTTCTACATTGGAAAATCTGAAGGCTGCAGCTGCAGGCGAGAATGAAGAGTGGAGTCTGGATTATCCGAAATTTGCCGACATCGCCGACGAAGAAGGTTTTCCTGCCATCGCAAAGATGTATCGTGAAATTGCCGTGGCCGAAAAGGGGCATGAAGAGAGATACTTGGCTTTCGTGAAAAATATTGAAGATGAAACCGTATTCAAGAAAGACGTGGAAGTGGTATGGCAGTGCCGTAACTGCGGTTATATTTATGTAGGAAAAGAAGCTCCCGAGATATGTCCGGCTTGCTTGCATCCACAGGCTTATTTTGAAGTGAAGAAAAATAACTACTAATCCATTTTAATTGCATGACAACAAAAGAGGGCTGTGGCTGTTTTTTCAGCGGCAGTCCTTTTTTTGTAGGGTAAAATACCTATTTCAAGGTATTGCGTCGTGCGTGGGAAGTTCTCATTTTTGTATATCAAATTTTAAATGCAATAAATATGAAAATAAAGTCGATTATAGGTCGTGAAATACTCGATTCACGAGGAAATCCTACTGTAGAGGTAGAAGTGAAACTGGAGTCTGGTGTGATAGGACGTGCTTCTGTACCGTCGGGAGCTTCTACGGGTGAACATGAAGCATTGGAGTTGCGCGACAAAGATGCGCATCGTTACGGAGGGAAAGGAGTCTTAAAGGCTGTCGAGAATGTAAACAAGGTGATTGCGCCGGCATTAGTCGGTTGGTCTGTGCTGGAGCAGCGGGGTATTGATAAGAAAATGCTGGAGCTGGACGGCACGCCAACCAAATCTAAACTGGGGGCCAATGCCATTCTGGGTGTGTCTCTGGCAGTGGCCAAAGCTGCTGCAGCTTATTTGCAGATACCTTTATATCGGTATATCGGAGGAGTCAATACGTTTGTGATGCCGGTTCCGATGATGAATATCATCAACGGAGGTTCACACAGCGATGCTCCCATCGCTTTCCAGGAATTTATGATTCGTCCGGTAGGGGCACCTTCTTTCCGGGAAGGCTTGCGCATGGGAGCGGAAGTGTTTCATGCCCTGAAAAAAGTGTTGCACGATCGCGGGCTGAGTACGGCCGTAGGAGATGAAGGTGGATTTGCTCCGGCATTGAAAGGTACGGAAGATGCACTGGAGTCTATTTTGGCGGCCATCCAGCAGGCTGGATATGTGCCAGGAAAGGATGTGATGATTGGAATGGACTGTGCCTCTTCTGAGTTTTATAAGGATGGGGTGTATGATTACACTATTTTTGAAGGTGAAAACGGGAAAAAGCGTACTTCTGACGAACAGATTGCCTATCTGGAAGAACTAATCAATAAATATCCGATTGATTCCATTGAAGATGGAATGAGTGAAAACGATTGGGAAGGATGGAAAAAACTGACGGAGCGGATTGGAAACTGTTGCCAGTTGGTAGGAGATGATTTGTTTGTGACGAATGTGGAATTCCTTTCAAAGGGAATCGCAATGGGATGTGCCAATTCTATTCTGATTAAGGTAAATCAGATCGGTTCACTGAGTGAAACACTGGATGCCATTGAGATGGCTCACCGTCATGGATATACCACAGTGACATCTCACCGTTCGGGAGAAACAGAAGATGCGACGATTGCGGATATTGCGGTGGCTACGAACAGTGGCCAGATTAAGACGGGTTCGTTGAGCCGTTCCGACCGTATGGCGAAATACAACCAGTTGTTGCGTATTGAGGAGGAACTGGGTGATTTGGCTGTGTACGGTTATAAGCGCATCAAGTAATTTGAAGATTCATTTAGCCATGAAAATAGAATACAGGGCTGCCGCGGGCGGTTCTGTATTTTTTTGTTGAATACTTTTGTTAAGGGATTTAATTGAAAAATGGTAGATGGTTAATATGTGTTGTAAAATATGATTTTTCGGCTGTTTCTTTTGTGGTTTCAACCGGAATGTTTACTTTTGCACT
>ENA-OWZO01000415-OWZO01000415.1-human-gut-metagenome-genome-assembly--contig:-NODE-415-length-23697-cov-8.938330_pt1 | contig 23697 bp, 19 predicted proteins | sample MGYA00249260_ERZ652115 | MGnify/ENA primary metagenome ERZ652115 (study PRJEB26925, sample SAMN05827127) | human gut metagenome | biome: ENVO:2100002; feature: ENVO:00000062; material: ENVO:00002003...
CAATATACGAATCATTTGCCGATATGATGTCACCGGAGGATGCAAAAAGATATTTAGATTTTCTGGAGAATGGTAAAAAGACTATTCGATGGTATGATTCTGAGGGTAAAGCATATAGAGATGTTGATATGAGTGACCATGGAAATTCCAAAGAACATCCAGAAGTCCCACATGAACATACATGGGAATATAACAATGGAAAACCAAAAAGAAATTAAGGAGAAGAGATGAAAGGTTGTATAATAAAAAATGATGAGATTTCTATAAAAGATATTTGCAATATTATTGGAGATGTGGACAACTATAATTGGCTTATTACAAATATTGAATGTTATCCAAGTGACGAAGAGATAGTAAAAATTTTGAATAATGAATACTGTTGGATTGAAGGAAGAAGCTTGTTAGATTTACTAGCTAAAGAGGAGTTCCAATGGATATGGGGGGTCTTCTCTGCTTTCCCTAAAGAAATAAGACTTGAAGAAGTATTAAAATATGATTATCCGTATGCTGATGGATATAAAGGATTTTGGGAAAATCCAATAGCATTGCAACATCCATTAGCAGTTTCAGAAATTGTGGTTTGGGATGGTTCATTAATATTAGTAATATCGAAAAAGAGTGAAGTTGTTAATGCTCTTATCGAAAACAATATATTTGCACAGGATTTAGAAAAATATAATATGGAATAATTTTAATTATGGTTATACTTTCAGACATCTAATAGCATCACTACAACCCATGCATATCTATTAATTAATCATCATGGTTGCCCAAAAGCAATTAAGTATCCATGGTGTTATAAATGACACTAAAACTTTGTTGAGTTAGGCATACTAACTATCTGAAAAATAATGATATCAGCATCAAAGAAACCGATAACAGTAGAAACGGTCATTCCAGAAAAAACATGCACACCAGTTATGGAGATATGGATGTAGCTATCCCAAAAGATCACAATGGTAACTATGAGCCTTAATTTCATATGCATGAATTATACGATATTAATATTTCTGACAGTAATGTTGAAAGTGCATTAGGATATAATCAATCGAATGCAGATGATTTAATGAGACAAATATATGAGAAATTACCGAGTAGTGAGGCTGTAGTAGGAAAAATGGATTAGTATGGTTAGAGGCGCAGGAAAGACGGAGGATGGACTGGTACTATATAATGAGGAAGTCAACAAGCTGGGAGATGATCTGAGGGAACTGTATGGAAATGTGGGGGAAATACTTGGCAGGATCAGGGATGGAACACTGGAGGCAGATATTTACGGAGCAGAGAGCATAAAAGCAGAAGCTGTGACGGAGAAATGGAGTGATCAGGGATGGTGAGGGATATTCTGGATGAGAGAAATGAAGCAAATGTCGTAGTTTTTTGTGCAGAAAATATTAGAAAATATTTTTAAAGTGAAAGAACACATCCCAGTATTTATTGGAGATTTCGGTGATGATCCTTATTGCAATGTGAAAAATGAAAATGCCGTACATTTTGAAAACACAGACTTCACATTTTGCGTGAGAGGAAAAAGAAAACTGAAAAAATACGGCTACGGCAGTGGCTTCAGCAGCGTCTGCTACATTAACTGGAGCACTTGCAGGCAGTGCAGTTCCGGGGCTTGGAAATATTGCTGGTGCTATAGTTGGATTTGGAATAGGGTTATTTGTAGCATATGTAGATGATTCAGATTTAGATGGAAATGGAAAATCTCTACGAGATGATATAAAAGATATTGTTTATGGATTAGTAAGTGGAGAAAATGGTGAAAAAGAATAAAGAAATATTAAAACAGGCAGGCGTAATGAGTTTTTTGTATTTGATATTATGTTTAGGTGGTGCATATGAGAGCTACTATCGGGGAGCCGATTTAAAACTTACAGCGAGAATTGCAGGCTGTGTATTGTTACTTATGTGGGGTGGAATATTTATATTTATAATCAAAAAAGAATATGATTCCAGAAAATATTTAGGGTATATCTATTTATTAATTTCCTTGGGACTTATGTTGCAGACAGTGATACAAGGAAATATACCTGTTGAGAGCAGAGTAAAAATGTGTATTGCTGGTTATGTGGCGACACTTGTAGTTGGCTTTCTTGTAGGATTATATGCAACAAGGAAGATTATTGTGAAGAATAAATTTGTAAAAGAAATGTTACATGTGGGTTGTACTATATTAGGATTTTTGATTATTTTTATATGTTCAACAGGGAGGATGTTTTTTGGACGCAGGGGAGCAATATTAGTAGAAATGACAGGAGGACAAAAAAATAGTGGAAGATGCATGTGGTATATTATCTTAGGTATGACATGCTTACTTAACTTTATTGGTTTTTTGCTTATAACCTGTGTTGCAGCAGAACCGGATCATTTTAAAGAGAAGAAACAAGGCAAATAATTAATAATCATACTAAAATAAGATAAAAGGACATCATTTATTGAAATGGTGTCTTTTTTGCGTGTAGAAAAAATGTAAATATTTTACCCAAAATTACATCAGATTATATGGTGTGAATTGTAGGAGAATAATATAATAAAAAAAATAATTGTAAAGAAAAACAGGGGGAAAAAGTTGAAGAAATTTTATATTGCATATGATACAGACGTTGGGATAAAAAAGAAGACCAATCAGGACAGTCTGTTATTAAAAGGATGTTCTGAGGAACATGGAGAGACACTTCTGATCGCAATTTGTGATGGCATGGGTGGCATGGAAAAAGGGGAGCTTGCCAGTGCAACGGTCGTCAGGGCTTTTTCAGACTGGTTTGAACAGGTTTACATAAAGAACGAAATGCATGTTGGAGATGAAGGAATAAGACAACAGTGGCAGAGTCTTTTGGAGGAAATAAATGGCAGACTGATCAGGTATGGAAAAGAAAACCAGATTCAGCTTGGAACAACAATAAGTGCGGTTTTATTAAACAGTGATGGACAATATATGCTTTGTCATGTTGGAGACACCAGAATTTATACATTATCGGATACGTTGCAGCAGCTGACCGAGGATCATACATTCATTGCGCGAGAAATAAAACGTGGGAATATGACAATAGAGGAAGCTAAAAAGGATAATCGCAGAAACGTGCTTCTTCAGTGTATCGGTGTGAATGAATTTTTTGAACCACAATATGAGAATGGAAGGCTGGCGCATGGCACAGCCCTTTTGTTATGCTCAGATGGATTCCGTCATATGTTATCAGAAGACGAAATTTCTGAGTCTCTGAATCCGCATAAAAATCTTGATGAAGCGCAGATAAAAGAAAAATTGAGAGAAATGATCGAATGGAATAAACAACGGATGGAAACGGATAACATTTCTGCAATTTATATCAAACTCAAATAAGGCAAAAGAGGAAATGAAAGTTGGCAGAGAGAGGAACAATTATTGAGGGAAAATACGAGGTTTTAAAGCTGATCGGAAAAGGTGGAATGTCAAAAGTTTACCTGGCGATGGACAAAAACCTGAATAAGCAGTGGGCAATCAAAGAAATCGAGAGAAAAGCTTATGATAAGAAAAATGAAGTTGTAGTTGCAAGTGCAATGGCGGAAGCAAACATGATGAAAAAACTGGATTATCCGTCACTGCCAAGAATTGTAGACATTATCGAAAAAGAAAATGTAATCTATGTTGTCATGGATTACATTGAGGGAGAAACCTTAAGCAGTGTATTGAGTAAAGAAGGTGCACAGCCACAGGAAGTTGTAATTGAGTGGGCAAAGGAACTATGCAGGGTATTGGATTATCTGCATACGCAGAATCCGCCAATTATCTACCGGGATATGAAACCGGCAAACATTATGCTGCAGCCGAATGGAAATATCAAGTTAATTGATTTTGGTATTGCGAGGGAATACAAAGAACAGAATCTGGCAGATACAGTCAGTCTTGGAACAAAAGGATATGCTGCGCCTGAGCAGTTTGGAGGAAAAGGTCAGACGGATGCCAGAACAGACGTATATTGTCTTGGCGTGACGCTATACCATTTACTCACAGGACAGAATCCATGTGAACCTCCTTATGAGATATATCCAATCCGATATTGGAATCCGCAGTTGTCCAGTGGATTAGAAGCGATCATTCAAAAATGTACCCAGTTAAACCCGGAAGATCGTTATCAGTCATGTGCAGAAATGTTATATGCGTTGGATCATTATGATGAGATGGACGAGGGCTACCGAAGAAAGCAGAAAAGAAAGCTGAATGTTTTCTTTGCAACATCCGGGGCAGCGGCTCTTTTCCTTATTATAGGATGTCTGTGTACTGGAATGAGAGTCCATGTGAACAACAGCGATTATGATAATAACATCAAGCAGGCAGAATTATCTGCGACAGATGAGGAAAAAATCGATTATTATGCCAAAGCAATAGATATTCTGCCGGGCAATTCGGAAGCGTATTTTGGAATAATCGAGGCATTTAAGGATGACGCGGTCTTTTCATTGGAAGAAGAGGAATTATTCAAAAAGAAAATAAACAGTAATCTGACTGTTTTGCAGCAGAATAGCGATTATGGGGATCTTGCTTTTGAGATAGGAAAATTATACTGGTATTACTACGATTATGGAAAAACAGAAAATTCAGACAATCAGATAACCAGAATGAAAAGTGCGATTCAGTGGTTTGAGGCGGCATGTACTTATGGCGGTGAGGACAGCAGTTATTATACGATGGCTGAAATGTACCGTGATATAGGACAGTTTAACCGCGATATCACACTGAATGTGCAGGAAGCATCTGATAAAGGAACCTATCTTCCATATTGGGAGAATATAACAAAACTCGTAGCAACCGTATCTGAGAGTCAGGATGAGAATGAAATTGTAAATCTGGAAGTATACAAACTGGCAATGAATGCTGTGGAAACTTATGCAAGAAAATTTAAGGCAGATGACGTAGCACAGGAAGATATGAAAGCGTTGCTGGAACAGGTAAAAGCTGGTACGGAGCAGGTTGATACGACAACAGACAAAACAGAAGAAATGAAAAATGATATTCTAAAGCGTTTGCAGGATGCAGAGGCAGCAGTGGAAAATGCATATGCAAAAGATACGGAGGTGAAAGCATCATGAATGCAGGTACTTTACAACTCATATCCATCATTGCATTTTCATTAGCAGGAGTTTTAACACTGATATCCATTTATCTTTTTTTAAAAATGGATGTACGGGGAATCATAGATGATCTTAGCGGTAAATCGGCAGAACGTCAGATTATGGCAATGCGGGAGGAAAATAACAGACAGAAAAATCCATTGTCTAAAAGAAGTGCCAAATCATCTGAAACAAGGAAAAGCAGTCTGATGGAACGCACAACAGTGGAATTGAAAAATGAGGAAAAAACGGAGGTTCTTCCGAAAAAAGATGAGGAAAAGACAGCATTGCTGCGGGAAGAAGCCACTATGCCGCTTCAGATGGTTGAGGAGGAAACAACTGTTTTAGAAGAAACTACAACTGTATTACAGGAAGATGAAACAGTTGTGCTGACTGAAAATGCAGGAAACACAGATAAAAGGTATGAACTGGTCTTGAACGAAATCATCATACATACGCAGGAGATAATTTAGAAAATGGAAATGTTTTGGAGAACAAAAGGAAAAAGAATTGCAGCATGGTTAATGATTGCGTTAATTATGGCAACAACGATACCATTTGGAAGTATCAGAGCATCAGCAGATAACACTGCAACAGGTGAAAGTGGTACAGTCGCAGTCACAATCACAGGACAGGTGATGGTTCCAGGTAATGATGATGAAAACACAGATACGAATAATGGAACTCCATATGCAGGTGCAAAGGTGACGGTAACATACCCACAAAGCGGTTCGACTCCTGTAACGAATGAAGCGACTACAACAGACGATGGAAAATTTAATATTTCTATTGGTAATTGGACATTAAATACGGATAATAAGTATACGGTTAAAGTTGAGCCAGCAGATGTGGATAAAGGTACATATGACAGTTATTCCAGTGAAGAGAAAACTGTCACAGAAGATCAGGTAAAAACAAAAAAGATTGAGTTAGGTACAATTACACTTAAAGAAAAGTCTGTTCCATATTCAGTTACTGCAAATGTAGAAACTTCTGATAATTCAGCAACAAGTGATGCAGGAAATGTAGCAGTAAAAAATAATGTAGTAACAGCAACACCAAAGCAAGGTTATGAAATCACTGCTGTAACAGTGAAAAAAGAAACTGTAGATTGGAAACCGGATGGAGAAACCAACGATAATTGGTGGAAAAATTATAAAGATGAAAACAGTGCATTTAAATTTGAAGGTCTTAAGGATGTAGCATTAGATGCAAATTACACATTTACAATCACATTCGCAAAGAAACAGTTCACAATCATCTATAAAATCAGTCAGAATGGAAAGCTAATTTTAAATAGTGGGGCGCAGGATGATACTGATAAAGTTGAAATTAAAGCTGAGCAAGAAAGTATAGATGGCAACCAGAAGGTTCCATATACAAATGATGCGTACAAAATAAAAGCAGCTGTTACAGACAGCAAGTATCATCTTACAAGTTTTAAGGTGGATCAACAAGAACAACTTAATGTAGGTGACATAAATAATACTTTAGAAGAAAAAGAATATGTATTCACAGATGGGATAAAACAGGAACATAGTATAGAAGTGACGGCAGAAATTGATACATATACAGTTTCTGCGCAAGTTAGTGATGGAGGAATTGTTGAAATAAATGGTTCCAGTGAAAAAAGTGTTTCTGTAAATTACGGGGCTGATGTGATAATTGCTGTTAAACCTAATGATGGTAAGACAGTAAAAACGTTTTCAGTTAATAATAAACTTATATCAGAAAATGACATGACAGAAGATAAAGATGGAACAGCAATTTATCAGATTAAAAATGTAAATGATAATCAGAACGTAGATATAGTATTTGCAGATATTCAAAATGAAAATGAAGATTCGTTGGCTAATGCAGGTCTGAATCTGTTAGATAGTGGAGATAATCAAATAAAAGCGGATGAGGATGGAAACTATTATTCATCATCGGCCATTTTAAAATTTGAGGATGGAGCTAAAATCAGTCTTTCACAATGGGGAGTGGGCAAAAACGAACTCAACTTAAAGGAAACAACTACCATTTCATCAGTGTATAAAGGTGGATTTTTTAGCAGAACGCAAATAAATCTCAATCCGTCTGTGAAAATTGTGATTGATACAACAAACCCAACAATTGAACTGAGTGACGATGAGAAAACAATTTGGACAACGGAAGACACAACGCAGCTGACATTGACAGGGAAAGCGACCGATGAGAATTTAAGCAGTGTCGTCTGGTCGAAAACTGAGCTGAACAGTGAAGCTGATATTTTATCTTCAACTAATAGTGCAATATTAAATACGGATAATGGAACCTTCTGTATAGAAAATGTATCATTGCAGGTGGGAAAAAATCAGGATACTTTTTATGTTTATGCCATTGATAAAGCAAAACAGTGTTCAGAAGCCGGAGTTATTACTGTATATCGGGACAGTGCAGCACCTGAAATTACGGAAGTGTCTCTGATTCCTGCTGATACAATAAAAAAATACGATTTTGGAAATTATTGCAATGCAAATATTACAGTAAAAGTTACTGCGAAAGATGTGAATGAAAAAGACGGCAAATCGGATTATCCGGCAGTTGGTGTGAAAGAAGTCCGCGTGTACAGTGATGATGATACAAAAGTGTATACGGGAACTGTAAGTACACAAGTAAGTGGAACAAGTGATGCAACGATAGAAGTTACGGTTCCATTGGAAGAAGCTGGTATATTTGCAAGCCTGAAAGAGGTTCATATCAAAGCAGTGGATGCATTGGGCAATGAGAGTAAGGCATATAAATTAACAGAAATTAAGAATCATAATGGTATTGTATCGGATGTTTTAATGCTGGAAAAAGATGCACCTGTAGTAAAGGTGACGCCACAGGCAGATGGCAAATATGAAAATGCAAAAGATGGAAAGACAGAGTATTGGTACAAAGAGATTCCAACAATTGCATACGAGATTACAGAACAAAAAGATCAGACTAACGGAAGTGGTCTTGCAGCGAGAACTGTGACCGTAAACGGAGATAAACTTACTTCGAAGGCAAAGAACTTTATGGAAAGTATTGCAGGTAGTGATCAGATTGTACAGGAGGATTCTCTTACACTTTCAGCAAACGATTTGCAGAAGGTGCAGGAAGGCGAAAATACAGTTGTCACCACCTATACAGACATCGCAGGAAATAAAACAATTGACACAAAAACAATCTGTCTTGATACACATCAGCCAGATGTAACAAGATTTAATATTGAAAAGAAAGATGCATCAAAAATTTTAAATATTTTTACCTTTGGTAACTATGGAAATGGTGTGATCAAAGTTACTGTAACAGCAGATGATTTACACAGTGACGATGGTTCAGAAGTACCGTCAGCAGGACTGAACGAAATTACATTATATGTAGGTGAAGAAGCTTATCAGACAAAGGCAGTCGGAAGCGATGATACAGCGGTATTTGAACTCCCGGCAGAGACTGTTTTAAATGAACAGAAAGTATATTTAGATAAAAAAATTAGTGCAACAGTTACGGATAACGTTGGCAACCAGTCTGAAAAGACACTTGTGACGACAGCAAATTCGAATGTGAAAAACAGCAATTTAATGATTGAAACAGTTAAACCGACCATTACATCTGTTTTATCTGCAGAAGGATATGTTGGAAAAAATGGAATCATCTATAACAACAGTGATACTGGAGTCAGAATTAAAGTAGAAGATAAAGATTCTGGAATTTATAGTGTGAAAGCCTCCGTTAATAATAAGGAGTTAGTGAACGTTTCTTATCCAGATCAGAAAACAGTTACGGAAAGCTATGAGATCAACACGAAGGATGCTGTCATTAATGCAGATACCAACAGCTATGATATGGTAATTACAGCCATTGACAATGCTGGAAATGAATATTCCAAAACACAGCGTGTCTACAAGGATATTACAGCTCCGGAAATTTTAAGCATTGATATGGAAGCAGCAGGAAATAAAGAAGCAGATGGAAGTGTTTCTTATACAGAGACGGATTATGGTTATTATTTTGTGGAAAATACAAAGGTGACTGTAACGGCTACGGACGGCTCCAAAGAAGGGGATTCCGGTGTAAAGGAGATCCACTATTATACGGTAGATACCAATGGAACAAAAAGCAGTGAGCAGATTGTACAGGCAGATGCAGAAGGAAAAGTGACATTTGTGGTTCAGGCAGGATTTAAAGGACAGATTTATGCCTGCGCTTACGATATGTTAAATAATCGCGAAGAAAGATATGTGACACCGAGCAGTCTGATCATTGAAACAGCCGAACAGCATGCCCGTGAGAAACATATTGATTTTAACAAGGCGGCAGCTGCAAGCAAGGATGCAAAGGGAAATGAACTGTATGAAAAAGATGTAACGGTAGATGTTACAGTGACAGATACATTTTCGGGAATCCGTTCTGTGGAGTGGACAGTGGAATCGCCTTATGATAAAGAAAATAATCAGTCAGGAAATGTGGAGATCAGTAATCAGGGTGCATTTTCCAGTGGAAATGCGGATGGCTGGAGTCAGACAAAGAAAGACAAAAACCTTGTTACAGAACTGAAAAAGTCATTCACTGTAAAAAATAACAGCAATGAGATAAAAATGCATATCAAAATGACAGACCGTGCAGGAAATACATCAGAAGACGAACTGATATTCAGTATTGATAAGACAAAACCGGAAATCAAAATTGCATTTGATAATGAGACACCGGATGCTGAAAATACAACCATGTTCAAAGAGAACAGAGTTGCTACCATTACAGTTACAGAACGTAACTTTGAGGCGGCAGATTTTAAGGCAGATATTACCAATACAGATGGTGTGATTCCTGAATTGTCAGCATGGCAGACAACTGAAAATACAGAAAATCCGGATCAGAGTGTAAGTACTGCAACCATTACATTTGCAGAAGATGGTGATTATACGCTTTCTGTCAGTGGAAAGGATAAGGCAGCAAATCAGGCAGAGACAGTAAAAGCAGATGATTTTACCATCGATAAAACCCGTCCGGTGATTACGGTTACTTATGACAACAATAATGCAGTAAATGGCAATTATTATGCAGCAGCGCGTACAGCAACGATTCAGATTGAAGAACATAATTTCTCTGAAAACAGAGTAAGGATAACAGGAACAGCAACTGATAACGGAGCAGGAATCTCATTCCCACAGTCTGGCGGATTTACCGGAAATGGAGATGTTCATACTGCGACCATTACATGTGGTACAGATGGTTTATACAATTTTAATGTGGAATATACGGACATGGCAGGAAACATAGCTGAAACCTATACAGGGGAAGAGTACTATGTGGATCTCACTGAGCCAGAAATTGAAATTGTTGGTGTCGAAGATTATTCGGCAAATAATGGAGATGTTATTCCACAGATCGTAATGTCAGATACAAACTTTGATACCAATGGTGTGAACATTGAACTGGTTGGTGCAAATCAGGGAAGTGTGGCACCGGAAGGCTCTTATACGAATCAGGGAAATGGAGAGACATTTACATTCCAGAACTTCCCGAAAGAGCAAAGCTATGACGACATCTATACGATAAATGCCACATTGACCGATATGGCTGGAAATGAGAGCAATGCAACAGTTACGTTCTCCGTAAATCGCTTTGGATCAGTTTATGTGTTTGATCAGACCTTAAAGGATATTGAAGGAACTTATATTCAGAACGAGATTGATGTCAAGTTAAAAGAAGTGAATGTAGACAGTCTGGAACATGACAAAATCAAAGTAGTAGTAGATACAAACGGAACACCGAGAACATTAGAAGAAGGTATTGATTATCAGGTACAGGAATCTGGTGGAAACGGACAATGGTATCAGTATGATTACACCATCAACAAGTCTCTTTTTGCCGGGGATGGACGCTACATTGTGACACTGTATTCAGAGGATATTGCAGGAAATGTCAATGAGAACATTGATGAATCCAAAGAAGCAGAGATTTCATTCGGTGTTGACAAAACAGCTCCTGTCGTTATTCCGATTGATGTTGAGAGCAATGCCCAGTATCCAGTGGATACGAAAGCAGCGAATGTGACAGTCAACGACAACCTGGTATTAGATAGTGTTGAGATTTATATTGGTGATAAAAAATGTGATTATACAGTGGATGGTGAAAACTATCAGTTCAATATCCCAAACAATACGAAAAAACAGGATGTCACAATTATGGCTGTGGATGCAGCTGGCAATAAAACAAACTATGTCTTAAATGGAATTCTTGTAACAACCAACACATTCATCCGTTGGTACAACAATAAGCCATTGTTTGTAGGTTCTATTGCGGGTGCAGCAGTAGTAACAGGCGGTGGCGTTGGCGCAGCAATTGCACTGCGAAGCGGACGTATCAAAATAAGACGTAAGAGAAAATAATAGAAAAACAGGTGCAGTATCTGATTAAGATGCTGCACCGGATAAGGAATGAGAGATTTGGCAAAGTATCGCATAGTTTCAAGAGGAAGTCTGGTAACTATAAAGAGTAAGTTATCCTTAGGGGAACAGATAAATGAGCGTGAAATTAATGTTTTCGAAAGACAGCTATTTAGAGGCTGTTTCAGACCACGTCAAGAGGGAAAAAAGATAATTATATATACTGCACCAGATGTTATTGAATTGGGTGCATATTTGAAAAATGGACTAGAGGAAGATGTGTTTTATCAGATTATTGCTCAGACAGTCGAGATGACAAAAAGAATAGAGATGAATGGGTTGTATCTGCATAATTTAATGCTGCAGCCAGAATTGGTATATATCAGTGAGCGCACGAAAGAATTGTTTTTTGTTTATCAACCGATTATCAGCAGAACTACAAGTGGTAATGTTTATGCATTTTTAGGAGATATAACACAGCTTGCAATTAAAAATAGCAAAGAAGAAAAAGAATTTTTGAAAGCATTCGAAAAATTTTTGAATGACACCAAAAATTATAAAATAGAAGATATCGAAAAATATATTCGTAAAATGTATCCACAGGTATTTCGTAAAATAGTAACAGCAGATGCTGGAAAAAGTGGATTTATTACAAATGATCGTGCATCTTATGAAAATCACTATCATCGGGAAGAAGATGAGGAAGGAACAACCTTATTAGTTGAAGGAGATGAAGGGGGAACGACCTTATTAGTTGAAGATGAGGAAGAAGGAACAACACTTTTACAACAGGAAGCATTCCCGATTTTTGAAAGAAAAAATACAGGTGAAAGTGTAGAAATTAACAAGAACATTTTTACAATTGGTAAAGAAAATGAAAGCGATTTTATTGTATCGAACAATAAGGCAATTAGCCGTAGACATGCAGTAATTGAAAAAATAAATGGAAATTATTACCTTACAGATAAGAAATCAACAAATCATACTTATCTGAATGGAGAAATTTTAGAGCCAGAACGTGCATATGTCCTGTCAGACAATGACAATATTCGGATTGCAGATGAGGAATTCATATTTTTTTTAAATTAGGAAATGGTAAACAAAATGGATGAGTATTTTGAAGGAAAAGTGAAAGAAGTTCAAAGTGCAGAAGATGCGTCTTATTTTTTAGAAAATAATGAGATTTTCTATGATATAGGTTTTAAAGTAATGCAGAATCAGGAAAATGTAAATCTTTTAGAGTGTCATCGCTTGAAGTATAACGGAAAAATAAAACTTGTATATTTTACACGCGATTATACATCAATGGCAGATTATATTGCTTCGTCAGATGTAGATACTATTTTAAGTTTGATTGACAGTCTAATTAGGGCATTAATTCAGATTGAAAATCTTGGTTTCTTAAATATGGCTTGCATAGATAATCGTTTGAGTCATATGTATGTGGAGCCTAACACAAATACAATTAAAATAATATATTTGCCGGTTAATATAACAGGCATTCATAAAAACAAAAATGAATTTGATAATGAGATAAAAGCACAACTCGTGCAGGCAATTGAACAGATGAGAATTACAGATAATCCAAAAATGCGGCAGGCAGTAGATGCGTTAGAAGATGGAACCTTGAAGCTTCATGATATCAGTGCAAGAATACAGCATGGCAGAGGCTTTATAAATAATAACACTGCAGATTCAAGAAATTCAGAGGTACATGAAACTGATGTGCAGGATCGTAAATCGTCATTCACTAATATGGATGGAATCTGTATTCAATCAATAGATGGTCAGTTTAGGTTTGATATTAGGGAAAATGAATTTCTAATCGGAAAGAGCAGTGAAAGAGTACAAGGTGTCATTACTGGAAATAATGCAATTAGCAGGGTTCATTGCAAGATTGTAAGAAAAAATGGCAATTATTATGTTGTAGACATGGGCAGTTCGAATGGCACATATGTAAATGGGAAAAGGATTGAACCCAATATACCAGAACCAATTTTGGACAAAAGCCAGCTCAGGATTGCCAATGCAGAATTTATAGTACGAGGATAAAAATATGAGCAAACCGTTAATCATTATAGCAGATACTGATGAATTGTATCTTACGAATCTTGAAAGAAAATTCTTAGAAGAATTTGATGACCAGATAGACTTAGAAATTATATCAGACGCAGATTATTTTGAAAAAAGATTTGAAACTCCATTATCCGTAGAAATTCTTGTAGTTTCAGAAAAATTGTATTCATCCAGTCTTCAAAAACATAACATTTCAAATGTGTGTGTGTTAGTGGAAGAACACGATAATGGAAGCACAGAAGATTTGTCGGTTAATAAGGTATATAAATATCTTGGAATTAGAGAACTGTTTAATGAATTAACCTATCAGAGCAGAGAAGCATTAACTGATTCGCAAACAACTGAAAATATTACTCGCATTATATCGTTTTATTCTGCTATAGGTGGAACTGGAAAAACAGCTTTATCCATTGGTTTAGCGAGATGTCTGGCTGAAAAGCATAAACGAGTTTTGTATATTAATTCAGAGTCAGTGCAGGATTTTTCATATTATTTGGAAAATAAAACAGGATTACCAAATGAAGGATATCGGGCATTAAAGCAGGATAGTGGACATATGTATGAGAATATCAGGTTTACACTGCGAAAGGAGGGCTTTTCATATTTACCGCCTTTTAATACAACGCTTGATGCAAGAAATCTTGATTTTACAATTTACAGAAATATTATTCAGGACGCAAAAAAGAGTGGAGAATACGATTTTATTATCGTTGATGTAGAAGCAGGTTATAGCAGATGGAGAATACAACTGCTTCAGGATTCAGACAAGGTAATGCTGATTACCTTACAAGATGATGTATCCACAAATAAAATGAGATATATTACACAATGCTTAGATTTTGGCGATAGTGAAAAATATATGGTTATTTGTAATAAATATAGTGAACAGAAGGAAAATCAATATTTTCAGTCAGAATTACAAGCAAAATTTTCAATAAAAGAATATATTGATAAGATTGATACACCATTAGTAACCACTAGACAGCTTGCACAATTAAACGGTATTGAAAAAATGTCATATATGTTTATATGAGAAATTCAGAGGAGAAGGAATGGAAGAAAAAGTTGTTGTTGAATTTATTAATTATATGAATCAAAGTCATGTAGATTTGGAAATCCCATTAGAAATAACGGCAAATGATCTTGTGCTGGCGTTGAATGAAGCATATGACTTAGGGATGGATACTGAAAATATTTTTAGTTGTTATCTGGTTGCTGAAAATCCAATTGCGTTTTTAAGAGGAAATAAAACTTTAAAAGAATTTGGCATAAGAAATGGCTCTTACATAATTTACCGGAGGGATTAAGTATGGACTATCAATATAAAGTAATTGTCAGCAATAGGGCAGTGTATAAAGAATTCGAAATTCCAACAGATATGGAAGGTGTGAGACTTGGAACAACATCATCTTGCGAGTTCCGTTTGAATCCAGATTCTTTTTTTGGAGATATCGAAATTGAATTTGCAGAACAGAAAAATATGTGGAATATGGATTGCTCTGATAATGTATATTTCAGCAGAGGAGATATGCGAAAATTATTCTCGACAGAAATAAAGCATGGAGATGTGATTACTGTTTGTTATGCAAATACAGGAAACGAGGCATTTGAACTCCGGTTCATGATCGATTTTGAAGCAAGAGTTCCGAATTATAACTGGTATATCGATTTGGAGGAAACGCAGAAAATTACGATTGGTGACCAGACTGGATCAAATATAGAACTTGAGAGTGACTTTGGAAAAAATACACTTGTGCTTATTGAAAAGACAAGCAAGGGCGTATTAGTTACAGAAAAAGCATCTCAACTGGGCGTTAATGTTAATGGAAAGAAAATTACTGGTTCCGAAACACTGAAAGACTGTGATTTTGTAGCTGTAGCGGATTTCTTTGGATATTACAGAGAAAATCGTCTTTATTTTTGTCATAGTAACATTCGTACAAATGGCATTGCAAAATATACAGATCCGCTTAAAACTGGAACAACATATCCAAAATTTGTAAGAAATACTCGAATTAAGGTTAAACGTGATGAAGTTCCGATAAAGGTGCTTGATCCTGCGACGATACCAGTAAAACCGGAATTGAATATTGTGACTTCGCTGATGCCGGCCATTGCAATGTTTGCATTGGTGGTGGTACTTCGAGGTGTTATGAGTACAACTGGAGGGGCATTCGTCCTATTTAGCATTTGTTCTATGGGATTGGGGGTTGTCACATCGATTATCAGTATATTTGAAAAGAAGAAAAAATACAAAAAAGACTGCGAGGAAAGGCGTTCGACATATCTCAACTATATAGAGAATAAAAAGAATGAAATTAATCAGGCTCGTGAAGAGGAGTTGAAGTGCTTAAAAGAGCAGTATTATAGTATCGCAGAGGATGCGGAACACATTAAGACCTTCTCACCGGTTCTCTTTGATCGAATCCCCGACGATGAGGATTTTCTGGATGTCTATTTAGGCGTTGGTACAACAAGAGCCTCAAGAATTATTGATTACAAACTTCAGGAAAAACTTGAAGTGGGAGATGATTTGTGTTCTATGCCATCTGAATTAGCTGCAGGTTATAAAGATATTAAGGATGCTCCTGTTGTAATCAAATTAAAAAGTGCAAATGCAGTCGGTATTGTGGGCGAAGTAAACAGTAGATACAACATGATGAAGAATATTCTGCTGGATTTGATTTGCCGTCAGTACTATGGTGATTTAAGCATATACGCATTGCTTGATGAAAATGAGAATAAATACGATTGGCTGCAATTGTTGCCACATATTCAGACCAGATATGCGTCAAGAAGAATTGTATGCGATTCGGAAAGTAAGAACAACATATTCGAAAACTTGTATAAGGAACTTACTTTGCGGAGCGAAAGCAAAACGCAGATGGGATTTAATGTTGTGTTTGTAATGGCAGAACATAATATCAAGAATCATCCTATATCAAGGTTTATAGAGAAGGCATCAGAATTAAATACAGTATTTCTTTTCTTTGAACCGAGTGTGGAACTGCTTCCGTTGCATTGTACGAGCATAATTGATATTGCTTCTGCAACAAAAGCACAATTATATGAGTCTACTAACAAACTGGAAAAGACGAACTTCGATTATACCTGTATTGCAGATGATGAGATTCGCAAGCTTATTGAAATACTTGCTCCCGTGTATTGTGATGAGATTAGTTTGGAAGGAGCATTGAGAAAGAGCATCTCATTATTTGAATTGCTTGGAATATATGATGTGCGAGATATCGATCTTGGCAAAAATTGGAGAAATTCAAAGATTTATGACAGTATGGCGGTTCCTCTTGGCGTAAATGTTAAAGACAATGTGGTATATTTGGATCTTCATGAAAAATATCATGGTCCTCATGGATTGGTCGCAGGCACCACTGGTTCAGGTAAGAGTGAAATCCTTCAAACATATATTTTGGGTGCAGCAACGTTGTTCCATCCGTATGAAATCGGCTTTGTTATAATCGATTTTAAGGGTGGTGGAATGGTTAATCAGTTTAAGGGGCTTCCGCATCTGATTGGTGCAATAACCAATATTGATGGTAAAGCCATTGAAAGATCGCTAAAATCTATTAAAGCAGAACTGCTGAAGAGACAGACACTTTTCGCAGAAGCAGATGTTAACCACATTGATAAGTATATCAAGGCATATAAGGAAGGAAAAGTAAAGACCGCCTTACCGCATCTTGTAATTATTGTCGACGAGTTCGCAGAATTGAAAGCAGAACAGCCTGAATTCATGAAGGAGCTGATTAGTGCAGCGAGAATTGGTCGAAGCCTTGGAGTTCATCTTATTCTGGCAACGCAGAAGCCGGCAGGACAGGTTAACGATCAGATTTGGAGTAACTCCAAATTTAAACTGTGTCTGAAGGTTCAGACACAGGAAGACAGTAATGAAGTGTTAAAGTCGCCTCTTGCAGCAGAAATCAGAGAACCTGGACGAGCATATCTTCAAGTTGGCAATAATGAAATCTTTGAGTTGCTACAATCTGGGTTTTCGGGAAGTCCGGAAAAGAGTGATCAGGGTAATCAGAAGGCATTTGATATTTATTCGCTTGATTTTAAGGGAAATCGGAGCCTTGTATATAGGCAACGACCAAAGAAAACTGAAAGTTCCAGAACTCAGTTAGAGGTTATTGTCGATTATGTACATGATTATTGTGAATCTGCTAAGATTCAAAAATTGCCGGATATTTGTTTGCCGGGGTTAAGTACTTCGATTGGATTTGATAATGAGCGATATGGTTGTACGAAAAATTTGGAGATGAGTGTATCCATTGGTATCTACGATGATCCGGATCATCAGCTTCAGAGTCAGGCGGTTGTTGATATTGGTGATTCGAATGTATTGATTATTGGATCATCGCAGTATGGCAAAACAAACCTGTTAGAAACTATTGTGCGTGGTCTGGCTGAAAATTACAGCCCGAAGGAAGTGAATATTTACATTATAGATTTCGCCTCTATGGTACTGAAAAATTTAGAAAAGTTAGCGCATGTTGGTGGTGTTGTCTGCCCAGCTGATGACGAAAAACTGAAGAATCTGCTCAAGTATTTGACCGATCAGATTAATTACAGAAGAGAGGCGATGCTTTCAGTAGGTGTCAGTTCTTTTACATCATATAAAGAAGCAGGATATAAAGAATTTCCGCAGATTATATTAATGATTGATAATTTCACAATGCTGAAAGATTTGTATCTTCAGGATAATGATATGCTACTAAATCTTTGTAGAGAAGGTACATCCACTGGTATATCGATTGTTATTGCAAATGCTCAGACAAGTGGTCTTGGATATAAGTACATGGCTAATTTTGCAACTCGTATATCGATGTTCTGCAACGAACCGAGCGAATATGCATCCGTTTTTGGAGCTTGCAGAATGCGTCCAGATGAAACCCCTGGAAGATGTCTTGTCGAGGTTGAGAAAACAATCTATGAATGCCAGACATTCCTGGCATTTGAAGGCGAAAGAGAGATTGAACGTATACAAAATATGCAGAAGTTTGTTGGGGAGATGAATGAAAGATATAGCAAGATGCGAGCTGTGCCTATTCCTGAGATTCCACAACTTCTTGGAGAAAAGTATGTGTTTGATCGTTTTAAAGGTTCCTATGATACAGTTAAGCAAATAATTGGTATTGGCTATGAGACTGTTAGCCCGATTGTTTATGAGATTCCGAAGAATAATCTGCTTGCTGTCTGTGGCGGTGAGAATACTGGAAAAGCAAACTTCCTCAAGTATATTCTCCATTCGATGCAGAGAACTCATTCCGATATTGAACTGTTTATCTTTGATAACTATAAGAAAAAACTTGATTCGTTCAGGACAGATAGCACTGTATACGATGTTACGGGTGAGCAATGCAAGGATACACTGATTAATTTGGATGTATATCTGCAAAATAAATATCAAAGCCTTATTGCGGGCGATGAACTAGATCAGGCATGGAAAGTTCTTCTTATCAATAATGAGGATGCGTTCCAAAGCATAAGTGGCGATAAAGTCGCACTTTCGGCATTTATGAATATTGTAGGGAAATACAAGATGCTTAATATGTTTGTGCTTCTTGGTAATGTTCCAAATGCTCAGGTTGTATACGGTGCCCCAGAAATATACAAAATAGTTAAGGAAGGCAGAAATATAATATTCTTTGATAACTTGGAGAATATGAAGTTGGTAGATGTATCACTTACTATTGTTCGTCATAACAAGAAGAAGATAGAAACTGGTGACGCATTTTATATCTGTGGCAATGAGTGTCTCAAGATTAAGACACCTTTGGCCATTCAATAACTTAGGTATGATTGCATACGCAATTATATAAATAACAATTTATTAAATCCGCAAAGGAGGAAACAAAAATGGCATCAGGACAAATTAGAATGACCCCTGACACAATGAGAACTAGAGCAGGTGAGTACAGGACTGAATCCGAAAACGTACAGGGCGTTATCGAAAAAATGGATTCTTTACTGGAAACTCTTCTGACGGAGTGGGAAGGCTCAGCTTCTGAAGCTTATGCAAATAAGTTTAATGAGCTTCGACCTTCATTTGTTGCTGCAAAGGAACTGATTGATGATATTGCAACAGCACTTGATAAGACTGCGGAGGCAGTTGAGGTTACCGATAACCAGATTGCTAGCCAGTTCAGCATGTAATACTGGTAAGTTACTGATGTAAGCTGTTATATTAAGTTAGGCAGCTAGACGATCCTTCTGCATTGGGTTCCGGTGCAGAAGGTATTTAATAAACGATAATAATTGGTGAATTTTATGAAAACATACTATGATATTGAATATAATTACCATGAGTACTCTGACGAGAAAGTCTATATTACTTTGGGATTTAATATTGGGGTTGCGACCAAATACTTCTATATAAACAATAAAAACGCATATACCAATAACCTCGCATTTGCTAATGTTTTTGCAAATTATGTGAGACTGCTGTTTGAGGGGGAGCTTGCGTTAAATGTTGATCGAACAGTAACAAGTATCAGCATAGGTGCAGATAAAAACACATGGACGACAAAGTTGATGGCTCTTTTTCATATAATATTTGCGGATAGCCTAGATGAAAAGGTTTTCGAAGATGCGCATAAATTATCATTAACACGTTTTGAAAAGGCATATAAGCAGGGAGAATTCAGGGCAGTATATAAAGCTTACGAATATGCAGACACAAATAAGGGCTACAAGTTACATACACTTATTGAAGATATACAGAATATAAGTTTTTCGGATTTCCTAGCAGCGAGGAATAATCTTGTGATTCCGAGTAATATGTGTGTCTATGTTAACGGTTGTATAGGAAGTGTATCGGATGAGGAACGTGAGACAATTAATGATTGGATTGTAAAGAATAAAGTCACAGCAGCAATGGGTGGAAGAATTGTGGATCAAAGGTTAAAAGAGGACGCTCATTTGCTTGAATTATCGCGGCAGAATGTAAATATGGATATTTTATCATTGGGATTTGAAGAGAATGTCAGTGAGTTGGATAAAATGATTTATATGGTTATAGAGGCCGACAAAATATCAGGAGAAGGTAAAACTTTGCATGTGGATAGATTCGACAGTTCGATTATTGTAACAACGTCAGAGGTTTTAAAGTTACAAAATTATTTAAAACGACCGGCAACGCAACAACAATTTGATATGACCAGAGAAGGTTTGCTAGGCAAATACAACCAGTGGCTGGAAGGTAATCCGATTCGTTTCAACATGATGGCTGTAGAACTGAAGTTGAATGGAACAAATATCGTTGATTATATAGGTACAATAGCAAATTTGACATATCAAAATTATGAGGAAATTGCAAAGAAAATAAGACCTATAGTTTCAGAGGCTCAGATTGTGATGAGGAGGGGATAGTATGGCAGAGTTTTTATTGAAGCCAAATGATTTTCAAAAACAGGTTGATTCATTCAAAACAACAACGGAAACAGTGACGGCTTTGAAATATACGCTGGAAAAAGATGGGGTGAGTTTACAATCCTTAGATAAATATGTGGAATGCATTACAGCAATGAATGATTTGATTGCCGAGTTTGGTCAGTTTGCAGCCATGGATGTTAATTCATTGCAGCAGATTAAGGCAAAGTGGATGAATACGGATTCTAATCTTGCAACTAAAACATTCGCAGAGATTTTTACTGATACGAAAATGGGAAATTCATAATAGAAGGGAGGGATTATACAATGGCATCAAATGGATCATTAAAGCTAAAATCAGCGTCCCTGTTGGATATGTATAATACTGTTCATACATATGAGGAGACGGTACAGGATGCGTTATATGCGCAGTATAAGGCCGCATATAAACTTACAGTCACAAATTATATGAGAGGAGATGCTGCTGACGCATTTAAAACGTATCTATCCCAGGGGACGGTAAATATGATTCAGGGGCTTTTAGATGTTTCATCAGAGATGACAATGATCATCCAGCTGATTACAGAAATATTTTATCAGTTTGATAGCGCATCTGATGCAATAATTAATGAAAGTCAGTTGGATTCAATTAAGTCAACACTAGATACAAAGAAAAAAATATATGATGGAATGAGTGGTGAATTATCTACGGTGATGTGCTTGGCCTCTCAGTATATTAGCACTACAGACATTGGCTCTTCTGATGTTGATGACGCATACGGAGATGTTAAGGAGTCTATTAAACAGATACAGGACAATATGTATAGCGCAGATGCGGATGCATTGACATCAGCTAAGGAGTTGTTAGTACGTATTCAGGAATTGAAGAATCAGGTTACGCAAACCATGGGTATTTGCTACAAGGATGGTAATTTTATCCCAGATAGCGCAGCAACATTATCGAAACAAAACTGGTATTCGCAGCAAAGTAACACAACATTGGTTATGCTGTTAGCAGAAGATCCATTTGAGTATGAAGCCGGTGCTGTTGCTATATCTGAGGATCAGTGGGCTGCTGGATTGTGCTCAGATGTATATGTATATGCAGGATATTCAATTTTAAGTGCTTCAGGTGAGGCAGGTGTTGAAGATGGTACAGCATTTGCTAAAGCAAGAGCGTCTGTCCTGAATTTGAATGGTTATGCACAGCTTACAGATTATGTTAAAGCTCAGGGTGAAGCAAAGATTTGTTATGTGGAGGGCGATGTGAAAGCAGGTGCCAGTGATAGATATTTTGGCGCACATGTAAATGCAGAAGCGGGAGTGATTAAAGTTAATGGATCTGTAGTCATAGGATCTGACGATTTTAATGGATATATAAAAGGTGATGCAAAGGTTCTTGTAGCAGATGGAAAGGCAGCCTTTGAATTTGAAGAAGATGGTAAGTATGCTATCGGAGTTGACGCTGGAGCAACCCTTGCTTCAGCAAGTGCTGAGGGCGGTTTTAGTTTCTTGAGCTATAAGGTGTATGATGGAAGTGCAACAGGAAGCGAAAAAGACGATTTATTTAAGCTGTCTGCAAGTGCTTCCTTAGAGGGAGGTGGCAGTTTCGCAGTGTATTCAGAGAGTAAAACTGCGATAGAAACAGATTTGGTAAACGTTAATGCTACATCTCTGAAGATTGAATGTAGCTTTTTAGTTGGAGGATGCATACAGGTTACGGTACCGACTCTATATTTCAAATGGCCGTGGTAGGAGGATAGTAGGATGGCAGATACATTAGACGATTTAAAGAGAAATTTGCAGAGCTTGGCTAATAGTATTTCTAGTAAGCTGAATGAACGGCAGGGGTATTTGGACAAGGCAGATGAAATCCAAAAGGTATACGATAGACTTGCACGAGACAAAAAGACAATCAAAGAATATCGGAATGATATTGTTTATTTTTATAAGGAGTCTTATAATGAGTTTAAGGGAGATAACTATAAGTATACTTATAAGCCTTCGATACAGGATTTAAGGGATTCATATGATGATGTGATTTCAAACATTGATATAAATTTAGATGCACTTAATAATCAGATATTGTCCTACAAAAATAAGGCGTCAGGGTGTTTGGGATCTTTGGGCTATATGCAGATAGCATATAATTCTGTTAAAACACAGATTCAAAATTGGACTAATTAAAGGTGATTTGTATGGGAAAGATTAATGTAAAAATTGCTCAGGCACATGAGAACCAAATGAGAAACTTCGATGTGCAAAGAGAAATGAAAAGTGTCCAAAATTATTTTGACACAACCGAACTTGATTTCAATTCTGAAGCAGTCTCGCTGATGTTTTTGCGTGGACAGTATAATGATTTTGCAAAGACAATGAATACAGCACTGGTTTTTGTTAATAAAATGGGACAGAAAATTAGTGAATTGCATGGAGTGATTCATATTCACACCAATACAGAAGGCATTCAGTTTGCAAAAACAACAATAGACTTCGATGAAGAATTCATGGGAGTATTATGTGATAATGAGGGCTTATTGGTTCATTTGAATATTCCGGTGAGAGGTTTGGAAGGAAACAGAACATTTACAGAAAAAGAGTTGGAGGTGCAGTTCGCAGATGTGCGCGTGACTTATGCGAACAAGTAGTGTAATATGAAACAGATATTAGAAAAATATTTAGCAATAACGCTGGTGTTGGTGCTCATGACAGGTTGTGGGAGTGCGGCTGACAAAGAAATTATGACAGCAAAAGAGTT
>ENA-OWZO01000426-OWZO01000426.1-human-gut-metagenome-genome-assembly--contig:-NODE-426-length-22970-cov-13.225660_pt1 | contig 22970 bp, 17 predicted proteins | sample MGYA00249260_ERZ652115 | MGnify/ENA primary metagenome ERZ652115 (study PRJEB26925, sample SAMN05827127) | human gut metagenome | biome: ENVO:2100002; feature: ENVO:00000062; material: ENVO:00002003...
GATAAGTGCACCCTGAAAGCCTACCAGGAGTTCTGCCATGACCTTTCTTTTTCTGAAAGCAAGCGGAATTATAATGACACTCCCGATGATGGGCGGCTGACCAAAGCCTTATGGTCAGTGACCTGTGTATGCAGGCAGAGGCAGGAGTATATGTCGTTGTTCCCGGCTCTTGTAATCAGTTATTATGCCAATTTGAAAGGATTGAAAGTTGAACTTGGCTCTGATAGGTTATTCGGCATTCCACTTGATGTATATATCCCACTGGAGCAGGTTGCCATTCAAGTGAATACGGACTCGGAGAAGATAGACATACTAAAGGAACATCTCTGTAAACAACGTGGAATCAAACTCATTAAGTTGCCGATGAAGCCAAACGAAGCGGAATCCGAATATGCACAGCGAATCAAAGCGGCATTTCAGAGCGTACATATATTTATATCTTCCGATACAGAAGAAGATGTTAAGATAATCAGGAAAATATTTAAGAACTGGAGGAACAGCCGATGAGAGAAAAGAAATATCATATTTACCTAACCGATGATGAGCAAAGCAGAGTGATACAGTCGCTTATCAATCTGAAAAATAACCTCATAGTACAAGGAAGATACACCGACGCAGTAGATGAAGTTCTTCTGAAAGTGCTGTCCGCAAAGAAAAAGAAACTGAAAATCAAATAATTTCAAGCATTTATGCCGTCTGTTTTTTTAACCGAAACAGGCGGCTTTTTTTGTTGTCAAAAATTTTTTGAAATTTTTTCGGAAAAGCAGCGATTTTGGGTGTCCAAAATGAAGCCTTTTGTGCAATGAGTGAAGGGGTTAATTCCTGATGATGAAAACGGAAGCCTTTTCACTTGTTCTTTGACAACTGAATACACAGGTCGTTAAGACTTTAATTCTGATGATAGCCACTTTAGTAGGTACGCCGAAACTTCTGAAAATTTCAGAACAGCGAGAACTCCTGCTATGAGTATCGGATTGCAACCGATATGGAGATGACGGTCAGAAAGATAATGATATCCCCATCATAGTTGTCGATTCTGGATGTAGCAATGACAGGACGGCCAAGATAACGCCCGATGTATTTGATAACGTTCTTAGGGTCACAAAGATTCGGTTTTGCATAAACGTAGAATCCTTGTTTATGTTCACGGTAACATCTGGATTTCACATTTTTAAACGAAGGACCAATGATCGTCTCCATTTCATTCAGTAGAGCAGTACGGAAGGCGTTGCGAAGAAAGTTGTAGTTAAAATATTTGACATGGCGCCAGAAACCATCATCGCTAAATCCCCCTTCTGAGATGAGACAGTGAATATGAGGGTTCCATTTGAGGTCTCTGCCGAAAGTGTGTAAAACCATGATAAAGCCGGGGGTAAAGTTTTTGGATTTATTCATTTGAAAAAACATACGAGAGATGACACTGTTCACAGCGTGAAAAAGACAGTTGAGCAGAGACCGGTCATTGAGAAAGAAGTCCCTGAGATTTTTATCAATGGTAAAAACGCAATGTCGATGATTCACATTCACGAGTTTAAAAGACATACTGGTAGTGCGTTCCATGGCATATTTATTGCCACAGGTAGGACAAAAACGACTGTGGCAACGGAAAGGGACAAATTTCCAATTTTTACAATGTGTGCAGATATACATGGCGCCACCATAGGAAGGATCACCACAGTTAATTACTTTTTCGATGTTTTCCATTACAACAGGTCTTGGTTTTAAATCGTATTCAATTATTTCATAATAATCTCTGAGCATCTTCTGTATCACATTCATGAGATTATTATGAAACAAAGTAGGAGAGAAAGCAAGCCCTTACCCCTCAAGATTGAGGGGCGGGGGAGCTGAGATGCCGTAGGCATTTTTTTATGAAAATATTAGAAAATAATAACAAAACAAACAACCTAGAAGAAAACTTAATTGTGGTTGAAACTATTCCGATAAAAGAATATACTTATAATAGGCTTGTTGTATCGTTTAGAGGAAAATTATGGATTATATAACAACGATCGAAATGTCAAAAATATGGGGAATTTCATCTAGAAGAATTTTTCTTTTATGTAGCCAGGGAAGAGTGCCTGGAGCAGAGAAAAAGGGAAAGACTTGGCTAATACCAAAAGATGCGGTAAAGCCAACAGACCCTCGAAGGAAAAATAGATGACGTATTGGAGGTTATAATGCTTATGGGAAGGCCAGAAGATTCCAGAGTGAAGATTCCAGCGCTTGTACACTTTACAAGACTTGGATATACCTATATGTCAATTAAAGATAAGGAATGTAACGTTGACTATGATGGTGATACCAACATTTTTTATAGTCAATTTTTGTCAGCAGTTAATCGAATCAATCAGACCGAATTAACACTAGAAGACGCAAAAAAAATAATTGGTGAACTCAAGATTAAATTAGACAATGATGATTTGGGAAAATCCTTTTTTAAGATATTGCAATCCGGTATTGATGGAATTAAGTTGATTGATTTTTCTGATATAACAGGAACAAAGAATGATTATACAGTTGTAACTGAGTTACCATATGAAAATGGAGATGATAATTTTCGCCCGGATATTGTTGTATTAATTAATGGTATGCCTTTGTCATTTATAGAGGTTAAACGACAGAATAATCGAGAGGGTATATTGACAGAAAGAAGCCGGATGGAGAGAAGATTTGGCAATAAGATTTATCGTCGATTTGTAGGAATTACACAGTTTACAGTATTTTCTAATAATAATGAATATGATGACTCTGATATCGAACCGATTCAAGGAGCTTTTTATGCTTCAAGTAGTTATAAGAGAATGTTTTTTAGCAAATTCCGTGAGCAAAGAGAAGATGAATTAAAGGCAGATATGCAGTCAATTGTTACGGAAACGGAAGAGTTTGTTTTAAGCGATAATAATCTGATTGCTATAAAAGGGACACCAGAGTATGTATCTTCTTTATCGGAGAAATCGCCCACAAATCGAATAATTACATCTTTATATACGAAAGAGAGACTGCTGTTTTTACTGAAGTATGGTATCTGTTATAAAACAACAACTAACAAAGATGGAATTACGGAGATAGAGAAGCATATAATGAGATACCCGCAATTGTTTGCAACGTTGGCAATTCGGGATAAGTTGAGAGAAGGAGTCAGAAAAGGTGTAATTTGGCATACGCAGGGGAGTGGGAAAACTGCACTTGCTTATTCAAATGTACAGTTTTTAACTGATTATTTCAGCAAAGAAGAAGGGAAAATTGCAAAATTCTATTTTATTGTAGATCGTTTAGATTTAGCTGAGCAGGCAAAAAATGAATTTGAAGCCAGAGGACTTAAAGTAAAACTGATAAAAGACAAGGAAGCGTTTATTACAGATATTACGAATCCAGGAGAATCAAATACTAGTGGCAAAGTTACAATGACTGTCATCAATATTCAAAAATTTTCCAAGGAATCTGTAACAAAGCCATCAGATTACAATGTGGATGTGCAGAGAGTGTACTTTTTAGATGAGGCACATCGGAGTTATAATCCAACAGGCTCATTTTTAGCCAACCTGATGGCATCAGACCGTGATGCAGTACAGGTTGAATATAGAAAAAGTACATCCTCATAAGTTTAGAAGAACATTAGCAACTGTAGCTATAGACAAAGGAATGCCTATAGAACAATTACAGAAATTGTTAGGACATCAACGGATAGACACAACATTGCAATATGCCATGGTTAAACAGAGCAACGTGAAAATTGCTCATAGAAAATATATTGGATAGGAGAACATCAATGAGAATTGTAAAACTTAGGGATATATCCGAATTAAAAACAGGTCCCTTTGGAACACAGTTTAGAGCAAGTGAGTATGTTACAGAAGGAATACCGGTAATTAATGTCAAGAATATTGGCTACGGAAGTTTACTTGTTTCAGGGCTGGATCATGTAAGTGAAAATACATTAGAAAGACTGTCGGAACATAAATTGCAAGAGGGAGATATTGTATTTGGAAGAAAAGGTTCTGTTGACAGACATTGCTTGATCAGGAAAGGGCAAGATGGATGCAGGGGTCAGATTGTATACGTGTACGATTTACAGATGCCATTGTTTATCCTGAATTTGTTTCGTATTATTTATTGACTGATGCAGTAAAAATGAAGATAAACAATTCCGCAGTAGGATCAACTATGGCATCATTGAATACAGATATTTTGGGTGATATCGATATTATTTTGCCAGATTGCGAGGAACAAAAAAGAATAGCACTAATTTTAGGCACAATCGACAAAAAAATAAGTAATAATAATCAGATAAATGATTATTTCAGACTGTAGACAAAGTTGGTGCTGGGAGTTATCCCCAGCACCACTTTTCTGTAAATAGCCTCTGTTTTAATAAAAATCTTAAAAAACTCCAAGATTCTTTCATTTTAGATTCCCTGATTTCTAAAATTTTTGCCAGCTTTTTCAAATTCATACACGCAAACGTAAGCCCGGCTTTCATTTCCATCCGTGCTTTTCCTATGTATTGAGTGTAACGGAAACCATGTTGTTCTTTTGCTGTTCCGAAAAGTCGCTCAATCGTTTCCTTTCGTTGTTGATATATTTCTTTGTTACCTATTGTATGGCGAATATCTTCTGCTTTCTCCATGTATTCTTCCCATACATGTCTGGTAATGACTTTTACATGATCTTTACTTTCTGTGCATTGATGCAAGTATGGGCAACTACTACAGAACAATCCGCAACTCTTATATTCACGATATCCATCTCGATTTGTTGTACTGTATTTTAAAACCTGGTTTCCAGGACAGACGTAACAATCATAATACTCATCGTAGGCATACTCATATTTTTTGAAAAAACCTTCTTTCGTCATTGGTCGTTTGTACGGAAAAAGAGGTTGGATTCCATCCTCCAAGAGAAGATGGGCGATGGCAGGCGTTTTATAGCCGGCATCCATTATCATCATATCCGGTTTGAAATCTTTTATTTTCTCATACAATAGCGGGAATGTACGGCTATCATGTTCGTTTCCGGGATGAACAGTATATCCTAAAATCCAACCATGTTTATCACAAGCTGTTTCTACTGCATATGCAAAAACATGTTTATGTTCTCCTTTACGAAACCAGCCACTTTCCGGATCGCTGGTGCTGCACTTTTGTGTTTTTGCTCCTTCCGGAATCTGAGATTCTGTTTCATCTGCAAAACTTTCTCCTCCGCTTGCAGTTGGTGGTGGAGAATCATTTTTATCATTATCTTTCAAAGGTTTCTTCCCATGTGCCGCCCGGTCTTTCTGAATTTCTTCTTTTAATTCCTGCTCGTACCATAATGCCTGTTCATGTGCCACCCGTTTTCTCATCTTTTTACTATTTGCACATGCTTTCACATGTGTAGAATCCACAAAAATATGTTCTGTATCCACCAATTTGAATTTCATGCATTCTTCTAAAATCTTTGAAAAAATCTGTTCAAAAAGATGTGTATCTTTAAAACGACGTGTATAGTTCTTTCCAAACGTAGAAAAATGTGGTACGGGATCCAACATATCCAATCCAAGAAACCATCGATATGCAACATTTACTTCAATTTCTTTGATTGTTTGCCGCATACTTTTTATGCCATAAAGGTACTGAATAAAAGGAATTTTAATCAGCATAACTGGATCCATACTTGGACGTCCGTTATCAGGAGAATATTTTTCTTCAACAAGTTCATAAATGAAGTTCCAGTTAATCGCTTTGTCTATCAAGCGAAGCATATGGTTTTGAGGAACCATATCATCCATACAAAACATCTGTATTTGTTCTCTTTTTTTATCTGCATTTTTCGTCATCATAAGCACTACCTCCTGATACCCTAATTATATCATGAAGTGCTTGAAAAACCTTGGAAAATAAAGTTGATAACCGAACCATTTTTCTTGGTAAATCTATGGAAAAAAGTTAGAAATGTGGAAAACTTGATAAAAGAAAAACCCGGACTTCTGTCCGGGACTTTGTCTACAGTCTGTAATAATCAGATAAATGATTATTTATGTGCACAGCTACAAATTTTATTTTCATATTTATTTAATATATCTGTCATGCCTGAGTCATGGACTCAAGGCGTTTTAGCAGATATTGCAAACATTACAATGGGACAGTCTCCATCTGGAGAGAGTTTCAACACCCAAGGCAATGGTTATCCGTTCTATCAAGGTTCAACGGATTTTGGCACTATTTTTCCAGCAAAACGAATGTATACAGATAAGCCCTCTCGATATGCGGCAGTCTTTGATACCTTGCTGAGCGTTAGAGCACCTGTTGGCAGCTTAAATATTGCTTATGAAAATTGTTGTATCGGCCGCGGTCTTGCTTCCATTCATGGTAAGTATGATAATAATATTTTTGTTCGTTATTTGCTAAAAAACAATAAATGGTATTTTGATAATATTAACAATAATGGCACAACATTTGGTTCCATAACCAAAGATTATTTATTTGAGATGCCAGTAGTAATACCGGATGGCAAATCAATAGCAATGTTTGAGCAGAAATCGAGCCTCATAGAACGTCAAATTTATGAAAATGAACAGCAAACACGAAAGTTGCAAAATTTACGTGACTGGCTTCTGCCAATGCTCATGAATGGTCAGGCAACCATAGAGAATTGATCCGTTAAATAATCATTTATAAGAATATGAAAATGAATATAGAATAGCCAAATTATTTTAGAAACATACGGAGGTACAAACACAAATGGGATACACAATAAAAGACTTTATCGACTCGAACAACTTTCCGGAAATGAAATTAATTAGTGACAATTCAGAAATCACTAGAGAAATAAAAGGGACTCAGATTATAGCAGTGCCAGATATGGAAAAATTTCTGGGGGGGGTGAACTCCTTCTGACATCTCTGATGGTTTATGAAAAGCTGGATGAACGTATGATGCTAAGTCATTTGGAAGAATTAAATAAAAAACAGGTAAGCGGGTTTATTGTGAAAAAAATCCAGAACACAGCACATCAAAATAAGCTGTTTGAAACTTTATTGTTTTTTTGCAATGAACATAGTATTCCGGTTTTAGAGATTCCACAGGATTTTAACTATTGGTCGATTATTAAATATTTGCTGCTGCAGGTATTTAATATAGAAATTGCAAAAGCAGTCTACTCTAAAATGACACGTGATGAATTTAATCGCCTTTTTCCAGAAGGAACTAGTGAGTACAGATCATTAGAGAATCTGTTTGACAGAGCAGGGAGGATACTTGGGAATCCAATAGCTTTGTATGATGAAGATTTCCACTATATGTATTCAGGTACATCAGAAGAAAGTGATTTAATAATCGCAGATGGTTATGAAAAGTATGTTCCCAACATTATTTCGAGATATGAATATATGCGGCAAAAGAGAAAAAATGTTGAGTATATTAGAAAAATCAACATTTTAAACCAGTGCACGTTTTATTTGGTGGTTTCGGAAGTGAGTGGACCATTAAGAGAACTGGATTTTATAACATTAGATAGTTTAATGCCGCTTTTATTATATGTTCTGACTCAAATTGTAACTGATAAAAATATGGAGAAAAAATATCATAGAGATTTGGAGTACAGATTGTTAAATGGATCCTTGTCTGAAGCGGAAGAAGAAGATGTTGCAAATTTGCTTAAATTTGGTGTAACTGAAGATTATAGGGTTATCACCTGTTATTTGAAACCTGAAAATTATAAAGATAATTTTACTGCTTCTCAAAGAAAAAAGATGGAGGATATAGAAAAAGCAATTTTAGATATAGTGCCGAAAGAGTATGCTTATTGTAACATGAACCAAGTTATATGTATTCATAAAGAAAACAGGAAAGAAGGAAAACTGGATTTAAGAAAAAAACTGGAAGAGTTCCAGAGAATGATACAAGACCAATTGAAAGAAGGAAAATCGGAATACGAATTTCTGATTGGGGTAGGAAATAAAGTTAAGGGTTACCACAATCTGAAAGAATCTTTCGCAGACTCTAAAATTGCAATAGAATATATTGATGTCATTAGAAAAATAATAGGAGATACAAATAAAACAGTAGTGGATTGTTCGAGATTAGGCTTCTTTCAGATTTTTGCAAATATTAAGGATGAAAAGCAATTAAGAACATATATACCAGATACAGTGCATGAAATTCATCAGTATGATATTCAGAAAAATGGAGAACTGATTGATACGCTGGAATGCTATCTGAATCATAAACAGAGTATTCGAAAAACTTCTGAACTAATGGGCGTGCATGCCCGGACAGTTTCGTATCGTTTGCAAAAAATAGTAGAACTAACGGGGATGGACTTTGATAACATAGCTGAGATGTTAGCTGTCCGAAATGGAATTATTATATTAAAAATATTGGAATTGTTATAAAAGATAACGAATCACATGGTTAGTGTGGTTCGTTTTTTTTGCCTGTTAATCGAAAATGGAGCACTTCGAACAAAAAAACGTTAAAAATTTTTCGTTCGTTGCACATTATATTTATAAATTTAATAGCGTATAATATAAAATTAATGAGAAAAATTATCGGTGAAAAACATTGAATATATCAATTTCTGAATATTTTTTTGATATAAACTAAGACTTTGCAGGGTTTAGATTAGAGGGATAACGATGCAACTAAAAAATTCAACAGATTACGCAATTAGAATTGTATGTTACTTAGCAGCACAGGAACGGATGGTATCTACATCAGAATTATCACGGAAGCTAAATGTTTCTGCTAATTATGTTCCTAAAATAGCGAAAAAACTGAAAAATGCAAAAATAGTCACTGCCTGTGAAGGGATAAATGGTGGCTATATGCTGGCAAAACAACCGGAGAACATTTCTTTAATGGATATTATATCGTGCGTAGAGGAAACAATGGCAATTAATCGTTGTTTGGAAGAAGATCGTTTTTGTTCCAGAAATTTGGAAGATACCTGCAAGATACATAAAATATTGTTGAGCTTGCAGAATACATACAATAATAAATTAGAGAGTGTAAAGGTTTCAGACGTTATCCGCCCTGGAGAAGATGAATATTTTGGAAGATTTTATGTTGTATTAAAACTGAACTTAAAGGAAAAAAGCTACGAGTGTGTGTATTCACATATCCGTGAAGTATATGAGAAAGCAAGAAAAACAGAAAACTATGAAGAGTTCATAAGCCAATATGTAGAAAGATACGTGTATGCTTCTGACAAAAAAATGGTTCAGGACTTCTTATCAAGTGAAGGATTAGAAGAAAGATTAGTTGATGGATGTATGGAAAAAGATCTTCCGTACCGTAGAATTACCGGAAAAGATAAGAATGCATATGTTTGGATGGAAGCAAAAAAATATATAGATGCAAATGAGAATACTGCAATTATTACCTTACATAATGAGAAGATTGTCCAGAACACAGTTATAAAGATGGAACGAGAACTCATAAAAAAAGAACAGGATATGGCAAAGCAGTATTGGGATATGGTATCACTTTTAACTACTCTATTGAATCATAATCATTTAGTTGAAGCAGGATACCAAGACGATATCAGTTTCTATACGAAACAGGTATATCTTCAATTGCAGAATAAATATCCGGAATACGGGATTACGGATGAAGAAATAGCGTCAGTAGCTCATTTGGCACCGATTCATGATATTGGAAAGATAAAAGTACCACTTGAAATTTTAAATAAAAATGGAAAATTGACGGATGAAGAAATGAATGTAGTAAAGCAACATCCATTAGTAGGTGCAGCGATGACCCAGAGATTCCCAGAGGGGGTAACAACGGAAAAGCTGAATCAATATAGCTATGAAATATGCAGACATCACCATGAAAGATATGATGGATCAGGATATCCGGACGGTTTAAAAGGGAATGCGATTCCGATGTGTGCACAGGTCGTTGGGATTGTTGATGCTTACGATGCATTGATCAATGATCGTCCATACAAAAGGAAATATGAACCTGAAGAGGCAATCCAGATGATTTCAAATGGTGAATGCGGAGCATTTTCCAATCAGCTGATGCAATGCTTTCAGGAGGCAGCAAAGCAGCAAAAATGGCTAAAAAGGAAAAAATTAAAGTAACAAGTGAAGACAAAAGATTAGAGGTCCAGATATGAAGAAAAAAAGAAGGATAGAGAACAGAATTATCGCAGTAATACTATGTATGGCTATCTTATTTTCTCAAGTGAATATTGCGGATGCGGCAGACGTAAATCCATCGGGTACCAACACTAGTCAAGTGACACTTTCTGATGATGCCAATAAGAGTAATGGTGAAGTATCAATCGAGTCCACAGTTTCAGATGAAATAAATGGCACCACGGAATCCGAATCTAAGATATCGGAGGAAACAAGTGAAAACTCGAAAAATGACGAATCGGAATCGTCCGGTGGAAGTGTTAAAGCAGAATCAACAGATAATATAGAGACTTATTATAAGGATAGTAAAATATGCATTTATAATTATGAACAATTAAAACAGATTGGTTCAGATGCTTATATTTACACAGGTGATAAGGATGGAAAGATTGGTTCTGGAGAAGTAGTAAAGAGTGAAGGCACAGAGCTGAAATACGGTGCAGATGCTCAGTACATTTTGATGAATGACATCCAGATGAACTCGGAACAGATGTGGTTAGTACCGGATTCATTTACCGGAACTATCACAGGTACGAAACTAGAAGAAAACGAAACACCAACGCTGTATGATAAGGAAACGGATACAATCTACATATACAATCCATATCAGTTAATGGTACTTGCACAGGAAGAATCTGAAACAGAACCTGTTATGACATTAGATTATAATGCACCACAGTTTGGTATGGGACAGATGATCTATCCGGATGGTGAAGACAAGGATTATTTAACTTACAGTAAAGATCATAATTATGTCATTTCAAAGAACTTCAGTTCAGATAAGCCGGAGTTAATAGCAGATCAATTGAGCATAGATCCTGATACAACAGATACTGAAGGACGTGACTTTAAGGGGCAGGTTGTAAAAACAATTGGTGATAAAACCTATATCTTAATTGGGAATGAGGAACAGCTGAGAGCAATAGGTACAGACAAAGCAGTTCAAGGAGCAGTTTATCAAGCCTATCTTGAACTAGGAAAATGGAAAATCGATACAGATTTATCTGGAAATTCAATAATGTTGTATGGAGGAGATGCTGATTTAACAAAAGAACAAAATGGTAAGCAAGAGTTTACGTTTGGAAATGTTTTGGATACGAATAAAAAGGTGAGTAGCGTAAGTATTATTCATACTAGAGGGCGTTGTGGAGTTGATCAAACAACAGGTAAGATTGATCCAAACCTTGATATAGAAAAACAAACACAACAAAAATATACAAAAAATGCGAATTATATTATTTTCCGTGATATTGATTTACGTAGTTCAGATTGGACTCCACTTACTTTCCAAGGCACAATGATTGGTGCTAAATCTGCAGAAAAAGGTGGACTTTGGAAAGATAATGTTTTAAATACAACTGATAAACCAGTGTTATCGAATGTAACTGTAGATCAATCAACTAAGATTAATGTTGGAGAACAAATGGGTGTTGGATTCTTTTCAACAATATCAAGTGAAGTAAGTGAAAAGGATATCGGTCTTAGTAAAGGATTGGTAAAGGTATCTAATATTCAATTTGATAATCTAAAAGTTCATACAACAACAAATGAAACCTATTATCCAGACACATTAGTAAGTGCACTTACACAGACTCTAGGAAAGTTATTGGGTGGATTGTTGAGTGGGTTAACATTTATTTTAACTTTTGGGCAAGTGAAAATTGATTTAGGCAAAACATTAGGCGATGTTTTAGATGCACGTAAAAAAGATCCTACAGCTTTATCAACGGGAGCAATTGCTGGGCGAGTTGAAGGGCAGGTTGAAATTTCAAATATTGAAGTCAATAATGCAAATGTAAAAAATGTGAATGGCTATACAGGTGGTTTTGTTGGATATGCCGTTGGTTCAACTCAATATGATGGATTATCGAATGCTTTAGGGGATTTGGTTAAATTATTAACAAATATTTTAAATGTCATTCCAGGTTTAGGCTTAGGTGATTTAATTAAGATTCTATTAGGGAACGCAATTCCTTTAGGAAAGTTAATTCCAACAGGATATATCAATCCGAAGATAGTAAATTGTAATATAAATAGTTTAACGATTTCTACAGCATCCGATAAAGAATATGCCGGTGGATTTATTGGTATGCAAAAGGGTGCTATTGTAGAGAGTTGTTCTGTAACAGATGGTACGAATACAATTAGTGGAAAGAATTTTGTAGGTGGCTTTGTTGGTCTAGCTCGTGATGATGTGATTGAAGGAACACTATCAGGGGCATTGGATATAGAGACAAAACTTCCTAAGATGAATACGGAAAGTTTACTTCTAAATTGTTCATTAAATAATGCAGTTGTGTCTGTTTCTGGTGAAAGTTATATTGGTGGTTTTGCCGGAGGATTGGCCAATGCATCAACTGTCAATTGTAATGTTAAATCGGATAATACACTTACTGTAACGGCTTCTGGAAATTATGCTGGTGGTTTTGCAGGAATTGCATCTCTTGGATGGGCTACTGACCTAGGTAAAGATGACACAAAAGATAACTTACTTGGCGGTGTAGTTGATCTTGTTGTAAAACTTTTGAGTAGTAATCCTGGAGCAACTTCATCCTTACTTTCTCTTGCTGGTGTAAATCCATCACATATCTTAGGATGTTCTGTAAATGCTCCACTGCAAGTTAGTGGAAAGGACTATGTTGGTGGTATTACAGGCCGAGGCAATGGTGCATATATAGCACAATCGAATGCAGATAATTTACAGAAAATATCATATTGGAAAAATAGTGTTTATAATGTTGGTTCGGTTCCAGTGGTTGATGTCTCTTTAACCGGATTATCCAGTGTTACAGGAAAAGATTATGTTGGTGGAATTGCTGGATCAATGGGTACGGCCAGTGTTGCCGGTTTATTAAATACAACGCTTGGCGTTGCATCTTATCTTGCGTTTACTGTAGATAATGTTCATGTAAATGGTGCAGAGAATGGGTTTATTGTTACGGGAAATGAACGTGTTGCCGGTGGATTTGGAGATGCGATTGGTGGTTCGATAACAACTGTTAGTATCAATAATTTAGCTTCTATAGAAGGCAATAACTTAGTAGGCGGATTTATAGGTCTTTCTGGTCCTGGTGATTTGGCTGGAACAGATGGTGGATTGACTGTTAACCTGTTAGGTTTGAATTATATATTGAAATTGAATAATTTGCTCTCTCTAGGACAAGCAATTGAAGTGAAAATTAAGGATATAAATGTAAATGGAATTAAGGATGGATTTACGGTACACGCAAAGGGTAGTCGTGATTCTAATTCGGTTCGTGATTATAGCGCTTCTGGTTTTATCGCAAAAAGCGGAAGTACAAAGGTAGAAAATTCCCACGTAACAAAGTTGAAATCTGTAGAGGCTGCAGATGCAGGTGGTTATGCAGCAGGGTTTGTTGCAATTTCCAAAACAGGAGGACTTGCTGAAGTTGGAGATAAAACGGAAGTTAAATCTTTGATTGAAGCAAACGGATTACTTAATGCGATCAGTTATTTAATTCCTCGTTATACAAATTGCACGGTTTCTTTTGTGAATGGTGGAAGTGTTACAGCAGATGTTGCAGGTGGTTATGCAGCAGATTTTCAAAGTGGTACAGTTGATAACAGTTCACGAGGAACTAATGATTATTATGCTGTATATAATCTTGCAGCCGTTAACGGACAGTCCTATGCAGGAGGCTTTGGAGGAAATGTTTACTCTGGAGCGTTGGCAGATGCTGTAAAAGGAATTAGTATTCTAGGCAATCTTGATGGGTTAAATATAAACATTGGAGAACTTGTAAATCTAATCAATGCTTACATTCCATATATACAGTATGCAGGAGTTAAGTCAGACAACGGATTTACAGTCACTGCGAACAAGATGAAATCAGAGGACAGCCATTCTGGAAGTGCCGGAGGATTTATCGGATATGGAAGTGGTGTTCAGGTAAGTTACTGTGATGTTACGAGTCTGAAACATACAAGTGTAACAGAACCTGAGAAAGGTTTGGAAGACACAGATGGCTCAACCTATTTTAATGATGTAAAGAGCAAGTACGCAGTGACTGGTGCAAGATATGCCGGTGGATATATTGGTTATATGAATATTGGTTCCGCAGCTTCTGTTGGAAAAGGATTGAGCGTACTTGGTCACTCAATAGGAATCAATCATGTGCTGGATGCATTGAATGTCGTTGTTTCTACAATAGAACATTCGAATGTTACAGGAGATGTTGGAGGTTTTGCAGTAAAAGCGACCTGGAAAAATACAGCATCCGATGCCTCAGCAAATGACGTTCTTGGAGATGCAGGAGGTTTTGCCGGAAAGATATCTGGCGGACATATTCAGGACTCTAATGCAAATAACTTCTCCTATATCATTGGACAGATTACAGCCGGTGGTTACGTGGGAGATCTTGAACCCGGAAATGTGGCAAATGTACTTGGCGATACTGGTATCTTAGGTGGTCTTGTTGATGTGTCAGATACATTGGCATCATTAGCGGAGGACTTTGTACCGACGATCAGAAACAGCTCTACGACTTGTGTTCCTTGCGGTGGTGCAGTTCGTGCAGATGCGGCTTCCACAACACAGGTACAACGAGGTATGGCCGGAGGTTATGCAGGGCATAATGAAGGCGGTCATATCTGGGGAAACAATACAAAGAATTGGAAAGGTAAAGCTTATACCGGACCAACAAGTGTCTGCAAAGCAGTCCGGATCCGGTCAGTATACGGAAAAGAAATTGCTGGTGGCTTCACAGGACTTATGGAGTCAGCAGATACGGCAAGTACCGGAAACCTGTCCTTGTTGTGGGGACTGGTAAAAGTAGATAACATCCTGGGAGCTCTTAGTGTTGTCTATCCGACGGAAGAAAATACGGCAGTTTACGGACCACTTGCCTTGATGGATTATGAAACCTGGAATAAATGGGTGGAGTTTGTCGGAAAAAAGGGTGGTTACGGAAGTGATCTTGCGGAGCATGGAACAGTAAAAAATCAAGCAGAACTGGATAAAATTATTGGAAAATATGCTTACGGATACAATGTCGTAGCAGGAAGAGTCAATTACCGAGATGAGACAAAACTGGCAAATGGCGGAGCAGCCGGTGGCTATGTCGGATCAATGCAGACCGGAACTATTACAAATGGACAGGCTTATCAGGCGAAGACAATTAAAGGGCTTCGATGCGCCGGCGGTTTTGCAGGGGAAATGATAAACGGCGGAGCAGCAAAGCTTGGAGGAGTTGATATCCTCGGTCTTAAGCTGGAATTAGGACAAATGCTGCAGGTACTTAATGTCTTTGTGCCAGTAATCAAGAAATCTTCGGTAGAGGGTTATCAGAGTGGACTGATTGTCCAGTCAGAAGGTGTAGATGACAAAGATACCTGCGGTTATGCCGGAGGTTATGTAGGAAAACTGATCGGTGGACAGATCTGGGGCGAAAATGATGCACGCTGTAAGGTCACAAAGCTGAGACGAGTTGACGGAAGAAGCTATGTCGGAGGATTTGTCGGAAGCTCAAGACCTGGAAGTGTATCAACACTCGATCCTACTGCAGGAGAAGGATTACTTAGCCAGCTTCTGAATAAACTGTTAAGTACACCGGCAGATTTGATAAAAGTATTAAATGCCACAGTCGCAACAATCCGTTATGCAGATGTGGAAGCCTGGGATGACTGGGGAATCATCGTAAATGGTGCTTATGCAAGTGAAAGTAATAACACTTCTTATGCAAAAGCAGCCGGAGGATTTGCCGGAAATCTGGAAGGAACTGTACTCGGTAAGAAGGATACGGAAGAGGCAGGAGTTTCTGTACAGAATATCCGTTCCGTAGTCGCAGGTGAATATGCCGGAGGATGCTTCGGTGTTGCTGACGTAGCCGGAGTTGCCAATATCAGTGCAGGAAATGATACCTCGCTTCTTGATAAATTATTAAAGCTTGGAAGAACCGATGTGCTGGATGCGTTTAGAAGTTATGTATATTACGGAACTGTAAGCGGAAGTAAGGATGCTGGTTTAAGTGTCAGCGCAAACACAGCGATAAAATCCGGACAGAACAACCAGGTTACATATAGCGGAACAGCCGGAGGTTTTGGCGGCTCATTGCTAAATGGTTCTGTGAAAAACAGTAAAGTAACAGAATTAAGCAATGTAAGAGGTTTGAATAGTGTCGGAGGATTTGTCGGCTATTCTGGAAAGAGCGGAGTAGTTAAGGCAGACAAGATAGACGTTCTTGGAGACAATACAGGACAGTTACTTGGTGGAGCTCTTGGAGTTATGGACATTTTTGGTTCTCACATTGATGACTGTGCAGTTACAGGAACTGATGATGGTTACACTGTGCAGAATACAAATGGAGATGAGCAGATTGCCGGAGGATTTATCGGATATGCAAATCTTGCAAGAATGTCGAATTGTACAGCAGGTGACAAGACGAACCAGAAAATTGGACTGAAACAGGTAGCGTCAGGTGGAACAGCCGGCGGCTTTGCAGGACGAACAAGTTTCGCTTATCTTGCAGATTTGAAGTTGGATTCTGGAGCAGTGAATGTAATATTCTCACTTGTTAATAAACTTATAAAGGCATTGTATCTGGATAAAATCCAGGACTCCAATCTTCTGAAGATTAATCTTGGAATTATTAAAGTGGATGCACTGTATGATGGCAAACTGCTTCACGTAAATCTGCTTGGATTGGATATCTCTGTAGGACTTTCGAAGAAGTCAACGGATAACGGTCAACAGACAGACCTTGCAATTATTACGATCGGAGATTCATCCATCAAACTTCCATGCGACGAAAATGGACTTTTGAATGATAATGATACCAAATCCAATATCAGTGTGAGTCTGATCAAGGCGAATCGAACAAGAATTACAGATAGTAATGTCTACGGTGTCAGTTATGGATATGATGTCTATGCCGGTGGAGCCGGAAATGACAATGACGGTAATGCTAAAGACGGACGAAGTGGTGGCTTTGTTGGATTCAATGATGAAGGACTTTTGAAGAACAACAACATGTATTATTGTGATTTGGTTCGTGGAACAAAAGATCTTGTTGGACCATTTAGTGGAAAAAGCAAGTTGGATTCTGTATATGAAGCTAACACACAGGAGAAGGTGGAAGGTGAGAATAATAATTACCGTATTTACAGAAAGCTGGATGTGGCACTGAATCAGATCAAAAAGAATTCAGAAAAGTTGAATCTCAGCTATGAAAAAGACGCTTCCAGTGGATGGGATATTTACACACTGGGGCATATGAATTCGGTAAAAAGCTATGATACATTGCAAAATGCAAAGCTGACAGATGATACTTCATCTATGACAGCAGAGCTTAAAGCATATGAATCATCAGCAAAAGCAGTATTGATGTCAGATACCAAGACAACATTGAATACAGGAGAAAGTGATACACCGGAACCATCCGAGTCACAGGATCCATGTGATGAGAACATCAAGCTGACGATCAATAAAGTTTGGAAGGATTTAAACAATTTTGATCATTCAAGACCAAACAGTATTACGGTAACACTATCACGTACCTGGAAAGATAAGGCAGAAAAAGAAACGACAGAAATAGTACCAGGTTACGAGAGTTACAAAATAGAAGGTTCCATCGATAAATCTAAGTGGCAGGAGGTGATAAAGGAACTCCCGGCATACAAGACAGTTGGAGATGATATTTATTATTACACGTATTCCATCACAGAAGCAAAAGTGGATGGTTATACAACAACGATAGATAAATCGCAAGATGGATTTACCTTCACAATAACTAATAGACATTTCCCAGGTCTTCCGGATACCGGAGGATACGGAAGCTATTTGATTTACCTGATAGCTGTTCTGCTTTTCCTGGTATATTTCGTAATGAGATATAAAAAATGCAAGGAAAATAAAAAAGCAGAAAAACTATAAAAAAAATTCTCAAGAAAAGGAGATAAAGGACATGAAGAGAATGAAAAAAATCATGGCATTAATGCTGGCAGCGATTATGATGATGGCTATGTCTGTCACAGCATTTGCCGCAGAAGGAGCAACACCAGCAGCTGCTGGAGCAAACACGCTTACCGTTAATGTGAAATCAGGAGCGGGCGTTCCGACACAGACACTCAAAGATCAGACCATTTATCTGTACAAATTATTTGATGTGACAGAGTCTGGTACAACAGGATCAAAGAACTATGCATATACAGTGAATACAGCAACTGGTTATAAAGAGGTATTGGTAGCTGCATTAAATAATTCAGCAATTACAGAATCTTCTACAGATGAGGCTATTGCAGATGCTGTAAGAAATATTGGTAACAATGATTCTACAGAGGTACAGAATTTCGCGAATGCTTTTACAACGCAGGCATTAACAAAGAATCCTAAATTAGATGCTACAGCAAACTCTGGAAAACTTGGAGACGTAACATTTTATGAATTTACAGGCTTAGATTCAGGATACTACTTAGTATATGTAACTGGTGGAAAAGAGATTCAGTCTTCCTTAGTTACAGTAGACGCTGATACAACTCAAGTAAACTTAAAATCAGAAACACCAAGCATTGAGAAAAAAGCTGACAAAGAGACTGTAAGTATCGGACAGGTAGTGAAATATACCGTAACAGCTTCTATTCCGGATACAACAGGATATGCAGAATATGTATACAAAATCCACGATACATTGTCAACAGGTCTTGATTTTGTAAAGAATGCCGACGGAGATGCTCTTGATAATGCAACTGAAGCAAATGTTACAATTGCATTTAAAGATACAGGCGTTACAGCGGTAGGAACAACACCTACAACAGCAGCACTTTCCGGTGAAGGCAACAGAACAATGGCTCTTGACCTGTCTGCATGGGTAAGAGATAACCAGGCAAACAAAGGAAAAGCATTCACCGTTACATATTATGCAAAAGTGAATAAAGCCGCAGTTGTAACAGAACAGAACAAGGCTCATTTAGAGTATGGTAATGATTCAGGTAATACAACAACTACAACGCCAAGTGAAGCAAAGACACCGACCTATTCGTTAGATATCTTAAAGAAAAAAGCAGGTACTGATGGAGCTTCATTAGAAAAGTTAGCAGGTGCAAAATTTAGATTATATTCAAGCGAAGCTGATGCTAAAGCAAATGATGAATCAAAAGCGATTAAAGTATCTCCTGTAGTTGCAGGCGTTGCAGGTAACTATGTGGTAGATCCAGCATCTACTACTACAGAATTTGAGTCAGTTGAAAATATTGAGGAAAAAGGTTACAACCTCCATGTCAATGGTCTTGCAGAAGGAACATACTATTTAGTAGAGACAAAGGCACCAGACGGATTCAATAAGTTGACAGCACCAGTCGTAATTAAAATCACAAAGAGTGCAGATACAGATGTAAATAAGTGGACGATTTCCAAAGATGGAACAGTTGAAAATGACAAAATCATCGACATCGAAAACAGCACAGGTTCCCTCCTTCCATCCACTGGTGGACGTGGAGCAATCGCATTTGCTGTGATCGCAGCTCTTCTTGTATTCGGCGTAGCAGTAAGCTTCATCCGTGATAAGAGAAAAGAAGCATAATAGTTTTACCAGAGATACAAGATAATATATAAGGAATGAGCGGTTATCTTCCACGGAAGGTAACCGCAATTCCAAGTATAACAACAGGGAGAATGAAATGAAGAGTAAGAAGAAAAAAAAGAAGATAACAATAAAAGATATTATTCGTCTGATCGTGCTTTTGGTTGCATTCTCCGTATTGTTATATCCAACGTTTAGTAGTTATCTGAACGAAAAGAATGGTTCCAAAGTTGTATCCTATTATGATGAGGAAAGCGTAAAGTTAAGTAAGGCAGAAAAAGAGCAGATGCTGGAAGATGCGAGAGCATACAATAAGGAAATGCTGGGAAATATTGATTTGATTGATCCATTTTCGCAGGAAGATGTGGAAATAGATGCTCGGTATGAGGGACTGTTGAATGTAGATGGTTCTGGAATGATGGGATACATTCGTATTCCTAAGATTAATATAGAACTTCCAATTTATCATGGAACAAGTGAAGCAGTTCTGCAGACAGGTGTCGGACATTTCTGGGGTACATCTCTTCCAGTAGGTGGAGAAAGTACACATACAGTTCTGACAGGACATAGAGGTCTTCCGACAAAAACATTATTTACCAATATGGATAAATTGGAAGTAGGGGATATTTTTTACATTAAAGTCTTAGATGAAACTCTGGCATATCAGATCGATCAGATATTAACGGTTTTGCCACAAGAGACAGATAGCTTGTCCATTGAACCAGGTAAGGATTATGCAACACTTGTTACTTGTACACCATTTGCAATTAATACACACAGACTTTTAGTTCGTGGAGAGAGAATACCTTATGAAGAGGCAACGAAGCAAGAGCCGGATATAAATATAAAACCGGAGTTATCTTTTACTGCTAAAGTGCTGATTGTAACAATTATAGTAATTTTTATAGGGTTGATGATTGCTGTAATTTATAGTATACGAGATAGAAAAAGGAGGAAAGTAAGGTGAGAAAGAAGATAAGAAGTATTCACATTATTTTATTCGTTATGCTTTTTCTTGTCGGTAGTTTTATAGATATTTCAACAATCCATGCTGAAGCAGGAAGCAGAACAGGAAGCATTCAAATTATTTACAAGGGGAGAAATAGTTCGGATAAAGAAGTGACTCTTTCTGGAGCAAAGTTCTCGATATTTCCAATTCAATATATGAAAAATGCTGAACTGGTCTGGGAAGATGGTTTTAAAGATTCAGGTATATCATTACAAGATACCAGTGCAGAAGCAAGAGAAAAACAGGCAAAACAATTGTTTGCATTTGCGAAGGAAAATGATATTTCCAGCTTAATGCAAGAAACAGATAGTTTAGGACGCACGAGTTTTGGAGAATTGGATGAAGGAATTTATCTGATTGCACAGATTGAAAATGTGGAAAGTGGTACAGATAAATTTGAATCTGCTCCATTCCTTGTTAATATTCCATCTGAAATCAATGGGAGTGTAGAATATAATGTAACGATAGAGCCAAAAGCTGAATGGGTTTCACCAGAAACACCACCGAACAATCCAGATAAGCCAAAGGATCCGGTACCTTCAAAACCTGATAAGCCAAATACTATTCAGAAAATAATAAATACGGTAAAAACTGGAGATACAACCAATATAGTTGCATGGTTTTTAATAGCGATTGTTAGTCTTGGTTTGATTGTAGGATTTTATAAAAAGAGAAAAATGAAGTAGCCATTATTTAAAGAAAACTGATCCATTACGGTGGAATCAGTTTTCTTGTGTTATACGGTTTAAAACGTTTCAGATATTAATGTTGAAGTGGTGGTGTAAACGTAAACGCACCATAGTGCGTACTATCAATTGATTAGCCACTCATCAGAGTGGCATATTTTATAAGTTACTTTCTACATTTCTCTGGCAACTTATCTGACCAAGGAAGCAGATCCTCACAGAAACTTGTATCATGATCTTCCATATGTTTTGGAATCTCTGTGAGTAAATATTCAAAATAATCGTATGGTTTCAGATTGTTTGCTTTTGCTGTTTCAGCAATACTATAGATGATTGCACTTGCTTCAGCTCCTGCAATGGTATCAATCATGACCCAGTTTTTCTTGCCAACACAGAATGGGCGGATTGCCTGTTCTGCGGCATTATTGTCTAGTGGGACATCACCATCTTCAAGAAACACACGCAAATATTTTTCCTGATTCAATGAATACGTGAATCCATTTGCTGTTTTACTCTTTGGCATCACAGACAACAAGTTTTGTTTTGCCCACGCAAAATAAGCATCTACCAGAGGCTTCACAGTCAGCTGTCGATGTTTCAAACGTTCCTCAGAACCTAACTCCTTGAGTTTATTATCCTCACGATAAATCGCTTGGATTTGTTTTAATGCAAGATATGCAAGTGACATTTTCTGACTTGCCTTCGGCAAAGCCTTTACCGCTTCATCAAAGCGACGTCTCACATGTGCCCAACATCCGGCAACCTTCAGGTCTTCACGTTCTTCTGCAATCGTGTGGTAAACCTGGTAGCCATCCGTTATACAGACTCCACGAAATTCCTTTAGGAAGGATCTTGGATGGTTTGCATTACGAGTAGGTTGATACTCATATAGGACAATCTGCTTATCAAGATACATCATTCCTGTTCGGTAAACCCACATGTAGTGCTTTGTTCCGGTTGTTCGGTCTTCCTTTGAAACAAGAACCGGAGTTTCATCGGCTTGAAGCACATGATATTCATATAACTTTTCGTGTAGGTAATCATAGAAAATCGACAAGTATCTTTCTGCACAAAGAATCGTCCAGCGAGCCATATCTGCTCGATCAATGTTCACTCCCATTCGTTGGAATTCTTGTTCTTGACGATAAAGCGGAACTGCATTTATATACTTTGCATTCCAAATTCCAGCGAGCAATGATGCTGATACAAGGCTGTTCCTTAATAAGTAAGCTGGATGATCTGCCCTTTTGAAATGGTTATCCTTCTTTGACTTATAGACTCCCACATGATGTTCCTCGATTTCAACTTTCATTGGTGTAAAACGGTAACGATTATATACTTCATCTTCTAATTGATACCAGCCGTCTTCTCCGAATTCAGCAATCAATTCATCCTCTGTCATCTTGTGTTCTACAGGGATGACTGGAAGATTCCGGATATCAGCAATACGTTTCCCTTTTGTCTTCTTTCCACGTTTTTTAACAGGTTCTTCTTCGGATTCATCCAGTGCTGCAACAGCCTCTGCCTCATTGAAAAAGACGATATTCCCATCAACTGTTGTGTCTCATACTATGAGGTGAATAGTGTTCTTCTTTGAAAAGATTGGGCGTTTT
>ENA-OWZO01000428-OWZO01000428.1-human-gut-metagenome-genome-assembly--contig:-NODE-428-length-22939-cov-12.871264_pt1 | contig 22939 bp, 21 predicted proteins | sample MGYA00249260_ERZ652115 | MGnify/ENA primary metagenome ERZ652115 (study PRJEB26925, sample SAMN05827127) | human gut metagenome | biome: ENVO:2100002; feature: ENVO:00000062; material: ENVO:00002003...
TTTCAAAAATAAACTATCGTATCCACACAGATGCAGTAAAAGAATTTTTGATAACGCCCACATTATCTCCGCAGTAAATGGCATATACATATGCTTCAGAAGCAGATATTTTAAATATGGCTTTGTTTGGAAAAACGGCAGCACAATGGAGAAGTGAAAAAGGAATAAAGGGGAAAACTCCTAATATCAGAGATTTTGCTTTAGCAGAAGAATTGGTTGTGCTTATCAATCTGGAAGATACAAATGCAGATTTGATAAGACAGGAAGTGCCTAAAATTGAAAGACTGAAAATATTAAGAGAAAAAGCGTACAGGCAATTAGAGCTTTTGAGAAAGAACCAGGATACGATTGCGGCATTAAAGAAAAATCTTATTGAAGATACAGAAACAAATGGTTGATTTCCTAAGCAAAACTGTTTATAATCTGAATCGGAATATATTGCTATTACCCACAGTTACGGAGTGAGTGTTATCAATACCGATAACAAACTGATAACATTAGCTTGTATAGGCAGGATAATATGGATAAATCAAGTAATTGAAAGAAAAACGAACACGACAACAAATAATCTCTAAACAAAATTGATTAGTGATTGTCGAGTTTGAATAGTAACACAACCCCGCAAACCCTTGTAAAATAAGGGCTTGCGGGGATTTTTTTTGCCCTTTGACCCAACATTGACCAAAAATTACGACAAATAACATTAAAATTTAAAATAAAAAATAAAATTATATGTCGTAAATATTGACATTATAAAATAATGCGGTATAATCAAATCATAGTTAAGTTAGATTTTTAGGAGGAGGTTATTGTATGAGCATCATCAAAGCAAAGTATAAGGGCAAGCACGTTTATGCTGGGGAAAGTTTGCGTGGTAAAACAGTGCAGTGTATATACTGCGGTTGCAATATGCATATACGCAGATATCCGGGACGCGAAGAGTGCTATTTTGCGTGTCTGCAGAACGAAAAGCATACTAATGTAATTTGCGAAAAGTATGAAAAAAAAACCATGATGCCGGTGTTACCGCCAACACCGGAAGAATTTATTACTGCATTGTTAAAACCTGACCAGAAAAATGGAGCAGGATCTTCGAAACCGAAAGGAACGGGAACAACAGGGCCTCAAAAACCAGAAGATGATGGACCAGGAACAATATCAAAAATGAGAAGTTTAAGTCAATTAATTAAAACTGGTATTTTTACTGAGTCGCCAGATGATAAGATTTTTGGATCCGATTATCGATATATTGATTATATTGTTCTAAAAAAATGGGCAAGATCCATCTGGAAAGGAGATAATTTACCACCAATTGATTTACGCATTGTGGAAGCATTGTGGGTAGGCAGTTTGGAAGTTGGCAAAGACGATAAAGAGAAGAAAAAGGTATCATGGGAAAATCGGATGGCCAACTTTTTGCCGAATAACAAAGAATTATGGTTAACATTAAATGGAGAGTCAGATGGTGTATCTACGTTTATCCGATTTTGTTTAGACTGCAATTCGTGCTTTGCTGATATAAAAAATAAACTTTTTGTGGCTGGTGAGAAAGAGGGGAAATATAGTGCTTACATTCCGCGTACTTCGAAACTTGATATGTTTGCGGCTGCAGAATGGGCAATTATGGATCGGGAAGATTGTCGAAAAAAATGTCCATTGCATATGTGTAATGGTTGTATTGGTGCTTATTGGGGCAAATGTACATCCGCTAAGCAGGTACAGCTGATTGATAATAAATATAGATTTTAGGAGACAAGAGCATGGTTACTGGGAGATAACCATGCTCTTGTGTTAGTTTAATGTAGGATAAGGGCGTATAGTAAGTATTAGCAGCCCTTAATAAATAATAGCAGCCTTTAATAAATATTAAATATCTTTAATAAATAATAGATGCTCTTAATAAATAATAACAATCGCTAATAAATAATAAATGCTTTTAATAAATATTATTTCACTTTATTATTTATTATTTCTTTCTTCTATTCTTCAACAATGATATAATGCAGTTATAGACACCTTGTAAAATCAAACATGTCTCTAACTGCGATGCTTCAAATACAATGTAATAGCATCATTGCAGTGTGGAATGTTTTTGTTCTAGGTTCCATGAAATAGTATGTGTTCCGGCAAGCTGTTTTTAATAGTATATAGCCTTGGACTATGTGAAAGGAATGGATATAAAATGGACAGTAAAAATACATGTCACTCAGAAGCACCATATAAATTTGAACCTTATATGCACAAGATTAATGGTACAATTGCAAACGCGATAGGACGGTATGAATGTAACAGGGTATCGCTTAAACAGTTGCTGACGGATTATAATGATGTCATCACATATCCAGAATATTTGAAAAAAGCAATTAATCCATGGGAGTATCTAAATAAAGGGATAAGTAGAAGAAACGTAGTGTGTGGAGTCAGCGTGGCTGAGACATTGTTTAACGTCTCAGCCATGTCTCTATATAAGCAAAAACCAATAGATGTTATCAAAGGCATTTATTATAGAAGAAAAGATAGGAATGATTCTGGACTAGAATATTATTTTTTCTCTTTATATAATCAGGAAATTCAGAAGTACAGACGGACGGTCATTGTAAATCCAAGTCCGGTGATGGTAGAATGTTTTGAAAAAACCGGTAACTCATATCAATATATTGTGACGGATGAGACATTGGCACAGCTTTATGCAAAACAGTACAGAAGATCAACTTTTGTTTCATTTGAAAATGCAGATAAAATATCTGGTGTAGATATGCTGGTTCTGTTTGTATCCAACATTGAAGAAAATCAGATCCAAGAAATGATGAGGTTTATAAATGTATGCAAAGCGAGAAAAATTTGTGGAATTATTCATACGCGTCTCATAGATAATAAAAAGTCATCGTTTTGGAAAACTGTGTTAGAGGGAAAACTATGCATACGAGAAATTGTGATAGCTTCCAATAATATGTCTGTTACTTCTCCTAAAAAGAAAAGCTTGATATATTTGGAAAGAAACGAAGAACAGGGAGAAAGAGAAAAAGCAAAAGATAAAACAGAAATATGGCGAGCAGACCTTGAAGAAAGTACAAAGCTGGTAATTCAAACAGAGAACAAACTGATAGTTAGTCAGGAGAAATTGCTCAAATATAATACAATCAATATGATGTGGAAGCAGTCCATAGAAGAAAATTCGGAAAAGAAAAAGACAGGAATGGAATATGCGACCGCAGATTTGTATCCATTTACAAAGGAAATATATTTGTCCTACGCTATTTATCCAGAAAAAAAGGGAGTTTGTGGGAAGGCATATTATGCTGAAACAAAGAATACGCAGATACCATCTATAAGGGGTAAGGCTTTGACGGAACGAATGAGTAGGGGATTGCGAGGAGCAACAGCAGAAGAAGTAGTTGGAGCAATGGAAGATTTTGCATATATTCCGAAGGTATCGGAAGTTATCTGTACAGATATCATAACGCATTATCTGGAGGAAGGTGTACCGGTATCTTTGAAAACTCTATGGTTTTGTCTTCGTGATGACTTGCAAAAAAATACTTCATATGATGATGCTGTAATGAAGAAATTCTTTACGGATGGGAAAAAAGTTGCGGAGCTTTACTTAAGTAAATCGTCTGAAAAAATCATCCAGAACGCGGTTGCAGAATTGATAGAACCGGGAGAGGAAAAGAAAGAATTACAGCTATTGAAAATGTTGAATGTAGTTGTAGCAGAGGCCATAAAACAAGGATATTTATCGGAAAATAGAATTTTGCCGTTGCTTCCAGCTGCCAAAAACCAGGCAACTAAACGGCAAAATCAAGTGCGTCAGGCATTAGCGAAACGCAGCTTTGAAAATATAGAAGAAGAAAAAATCATGAAATATCTGAAGCTATTTTATGAGGAGCGTAGCAGCTATCTGGCGGTATTGATTAGATTAATGACAGGAATATCGTTGAGGGAATCTAGCGCTCTTTTGTGGAGGAACTTTCAGTATAACAAAGATACGGATGTCTATACGCTATCGATTACAAAGTTTGTTGATAACAGTGGTAAGCTGGTTTCACATGCTCTTGAGGAAAGCTGGGAAAAATATAGAACATTACCGATTTCTATGTTTTTAGGAAAAATCATAGAGGAAAGAAAAGAGTTTCTTATGCGAAAAGGTATTGCTGCAGAAGTTCTTGATGAGTATCCGATTGTTTTAGGAAGAGAGGATTTTAATAACATACTGAAAGGTCATAGATCGGAATTTTGTAAACCGGCCTTTATTGCACAAAAATGTCGGGAAAGTATTTCAAAAGCAGAGATTGTACAGCATATGCTTGTTTTACCGGATGAAGAAAATGGAGCAGAACTGGAAACAGATATCAACAGTTATGGAGGAGATATTTTTAAGACAAATTTCAGGGAAAAGGCATTAAATGTAGCTGGATTTAGTCTGGACGAAGTGAATTATTATTTGGGAATTAAAAAACCGGATACTTTTTCGCAACATTACTGTGATTATACGAATGATTATGTTCAACTAATTATGGCGAGAAAATTAGATCGATGGCAAAGTAAGTATTTCTCAATGATGTTTGCATCTAGGAAGCAAGTCGCTAAAACAGAAGTACGTGGTGAAATGGATTTTACTGGAAGACACGAAGGCGTCCCAGGTGCAATCGTAGAACTGAGAAATGCAAATAAAAATTTAGAAATGGAAATTCAGAGTAAACACGGATTTAAAATCACTGTGTTATCGTATGCCTTGAGGTAAATGAATATGAGAAGACCTTTGATATCAGATGAGTGGGTGAGAGAATTTCATTGCCCGGAATCGACTGGATTTCGAGATGGAATTATGCTTTCTCCATTAACATTTTGTGGAATTTTGGAAGGATTGTATAAAACCATAGCAAGAGGTTGGAATGATGATACCAGGGAGAAGTATGATAGAGATTTCAACAACGTGATTTTGCCGCATCTGGATCATCATAATGAAAAAATAATCTCAGCCTATACAAAAGAAGATTGCGAAAAGGCAATAGATGGAATTCGGTCAGATGGGTATTTAAGCAGGGGACAAAAAAAAGAATATTCAGAAACTCAGATGAATCATTTTAAATATTTGATTTACTGGGTGTTTTCAAATGCTGTGTATGCAGGTTATTGCCAAGATTTTTTATGGGGTACAAAGTTTGAAATTAACATGGAACGGGAAGAATTGGCTGTTCGTTCAAAAACACAGATAAAACGATCACTTAGCATAGCACAGGAAAAAAGTCTGTTTGCGGAAATTATGGAAGATCCAAGAGAAGATGGAAAAAGGATTGCACTACTTTTGATGTTTTCTTTAGGGCTGCGAGATGGAGAGGCCTGCGGTTTGGATTTTGGAGACATTTATGAATTGCCATACTATAAAGGCTGTTATGTTGCTATCATAAAACAATCTACAATACCCAAAACTAGCGTCCTTCAGTCTAGTGGTAAAACATGGAATTCGGGAAGACGGATTCCGATTCCACAAAAAGTTGCAGAATTTCTTTTGGAGCGAAAAAACATCGTTGTTGACTTAATTGAGAAAAAGAATCTCAATTTGGATATTTCAAGAATTCCGGTTGCAGGAGATGGCTATATAGACGAAGATACGACAGAACTAGCAATAAGGCTTCGGGCGGATAAAGTTGCAGAAGAAGCCAGAAATATATTTCGGCAGGTTGGGATAGAGTCAGAAGTATTGGCTTCCTTGGAAGTTGAAATGGAAGAAGAAGTGGCCAGACTAGAGATAAGTGAAAAAAGTGTTACTGCTTATTTATTACGCAGAAATTTTGCAACGCATCTCAAAATTCTGGGACTGGATTATCCGGATATTCAATATTTATTGGGCCATTGTATTGAGGATCCATATATTAACAGGCCAGATTATACAGATAGCAAATTATATGCTCTCAGCGAGAAAATGAAATACAGGCCACTTGTTAATGAAAACATAAAGAAAGAAGATGCTGTTCCATGTTTTTCGGAATGGATTTTTCCGGGTGAAAAAAAGCTGATTATTGAAAATAATGGGGAAGCAATCAGAGCGAAAATCTATGCATTGGAAAAAAATGAGACATTAAAGATTAGAGTAGATCCTGATGATTTAGACACTAAGCAGATTCAGTGTTTTGAGGACTATCAACCATATGAGGTGCAAAGAACGTTAAATGTGATCCAGAAATACCGGGAAAATTATGAGAAGAAAGAGATAAGAAAAAGAAGGTAATGTGAAAGAATCCAAAGAGCCGATTATTCCTCTTTGGATTCTTTTCTATTGTTGTACAAGGATATTTGTTCTTTCTGAATATCATTTTTGATGGTTTCATTGATCGCACGATTGATAAATGCATTTACGGATTCACCGTTGTTGTTAGCGTGTTTGCTTATTCGTTCACGAGTGTCCTGGGAAACACGAATCTGTATGAAAACAAATTTAGAACGATAAGCATCGATTGATTTCTTAGAACGTTCATCGTAAGCCATAAATTTCCTCCGTGATAATAAAAAGTCCCTCTTAGACTTATTATAAGGTGTTTGAGCGTTTTATGCAATCAAAAAATATACATGTATATTTCTAATTGACATATACATGTATATGTGATATAGTATGGATAACAACAAAAACAGAAAATAAAAAATACAGTAGTACACAGGAGCGCCAACTCCTGTGCACCTAGCAGGTGATACCAGCACCTACCAGCGGAAAAATCCGCACTGCGTTGTAATTATATCTTTATATTCTATTTTTTTCAAGAGTATTAAAAAATATCTTTACATCCAGCGCATTGAGAAAGCATCTAACATTCTGCCGTGTAGATTAAAAACCTGCACGGTATTTTTGTTTTCACCACAAGACAAAGGAGAAAAACATATGTTAGAAAAAAACTTTTTAAATGCAGCTGATGTATCTGAGTATATGAATATTTCAATTCCCATGGCTTATAAGATTATTCGTAAACTGAATGATGAACTGAAATCCCAGGGTTTTCTGACGGTGTCTGGACGAGTGAATCGCAATTACTTTGAACATAAAGTAAATGGTTTTTCCATTGCGTGAGGGGGAAAACATATGCCAGCTTATAAAGACAAAAAGGGTAATTCTTGGTACGCGAAATTCAATTATAAAAACTGGAAAGGGGAAACAAAATTCACGACCAAACGTGGGTTTCCAACAAAGCGGGCGGCCGTAGAATATGAGCGGGAATTCAAGCTTCACATTGCCGGGGATCTGGATATGAACTTTGAGGAATTTGTAAAATTATACCGGGAAGATCTGTATCCAAGAATCCGGGTGAGTACTGCAGCTACAAAGGATCATATTATCAATACAAAACTTATTCCTTATTTTAAAAATTTCAAAGTTACTGAAATTAAAGCAAAAGACATTGTGAAATGGCAGAATGAGCTTTTAAGCTACCGAAATCCGGAGACTGGAAAACCTTACATGAAAACATATCTGAAAACGGTTCACAATCAGATGAATGCGATCATGAATTTTGCGGTCAAATATTATGATTTGAAAGACAATCCGGTTGAAAAGGCGGGAAGTATTGGAATCAGTAATGCAGAAGAAATGAAATTCTGGGTACTTGATGAATATTTGCAGTTTTCCGAAGCAATGATGGAAGAGCCGTTTTTTTATTATTGTTTTGAGGTTCTGTACTGGTGCGGGCTGCGAGAAGGTGAACTTTTGGCTCTTACTTATGATGATTTTGATTTTGTGAACAAAACAATATCCATTACGAAAACCTACCAGATCGTAAATAAAGAAGAAGTTATTGGTCCGACGAAAACTCCAAAAGGAACCCGTGTGATTCGGATGCCAGATAAACTCTGCGAAGAGATGAAGGACTATTTTGAAATGTGCTATGATTCAGACAATTCACGTGCATTTCCAACATCCAAAAGTGTTCTCACCAGAGCCATGGAACGTGGTGCCAAGCGAGCTGGGGTAAAGAGAATCCGGATTCATGATCTTCGTCATTCTCATATTTCGTTGTTGATTAATCTTGGATTTAGTGCGGTCGATATTGCGAAACGCGTTGGACATGAGAGTATTACTATTACACTTCGCTATGCACATATGTTCCCGTCTGCTCAGGATAAAATGATGAATAAACTGAATGATCTCATTAAGGAAGAAACGGAGGAATAATATGTCAGCAAAAAACAGAGACAGACAGGGAAGGTGGCGTGCAAAAACAGTTGCATTCCATGTGTCGGAAGAAGAAAACATGGCGATTGATGAAGCGGTAGCGTTAACTGGTATGACAAAACAGGACTATATCATTGCAAAACTGACTAATCGGGATGTAGTGGTAGTTGGAAATCCGCGAGTTTTCAAGGCATTGAAAACAAAGATGGAAGGCATTTATAATGAACTGCTTCGTATCAATTCTGCGGGAGAGGTAAATGAGCAGTTACTGGATTCTATTAATTTGGTTGCGAAAATATATGCAGGTATGATTGAGAATGGAAAAGGAGATGAAGTATAGATGGTCCTTACAAATGGTCAGTTGTCTGCACTGCAGCTGTTTTGCTCCGGGGAGAATCTTCTTCTCCTTGGAGATTCAGGAACCGGAAAGTCGACTTTGATATCTGCATTTGTTCAGCAGGCTGAACAAAGTGGGAAGAGAGTAGCAAAAACAGCATCTACGGGGATTGCTGCACAGTTGATTGGTGGAAGAACGATACATAGTCTTCTTCGAGCTTATCCAGGAGTTAGAAACGAAAAAATAGATTATAAAGAGAAAGCAAAAAATTTAGATGATGTGGATGTTCTCATTATTGATGAAATCAGTATGCTGGGACAATTCTTTGTTCAGTATCTTCATAATTGTTTGAATTGCGCAAGTCATCATGTGCAGCTTGTAATGAGCGGTGATTTTTTTCAACTGCCTCCGGTTAAAGATGAATATGCTTTTTTATCTCCATATTGGAAACTGTTAAATCTGATACCTTGCATCCTTACAGAAGTAATTCGTCAAAAAGATGCAGAATTTATCCGAAATATTAATCTGTTGAAATATGGAAATGATCAGTGTATTGAGTATTTGTTGTCACACTCCAATCCGGTTAGACTAGTAGATCAGATTTCAATATGTGCAACTAAAAAAGATGCTGATTTGATCAACTATGCTGCCATGGAAAAACTAACGGGCAATCCTGTCCAGTATATTGCAGATTATGAAGGCGTGATTTCAGACGCAGACCTACAGGTTGAGACAAGCATGATTTTGAAAGTTGGAATGCGGGTTATGTCTGTGGTTAACGGTATAGGCTACAGTAATGGTTCTCTTGGAACTGTAGTCAGTTTAGATCAGTCTTATGTGGAAGTGTTATTTGATAATAATTGGAAAGTATGTTTTGGAAAACGAAATTTTACAGTGGACCGCAGAGATATACCAGGAAAGACTACAGATGTGTGGCAGATTCCCATTCGGCCAGCTTATGCAATTACCATTCACAAATCCCAGGGACAGACTTTCCAATATGTAAATATTGATGGAACAAGATGCTGGGCACCAGGCCAGCTGTATGTAGCAGTATCACGTGCCAGAAAAATCGAAGGAATTCATTTCCTCACTCCGATTAAGCATTGCAATATAAAAACGGATCCAGCAGTAATTCGGTTTTATGAGCAGCTATAGATTTACTATAAAAGGATGACTGGTATTGAAAATCAGTCATCCTTAAGAATATAAAAATCGTATTAGTATGATTACACGATGAAAAAAATAGGTTCTGCTAAATGAACCATTGTATTGATCTTTGATAAGAATTGCTTTCATTTGAATGCTAAGATTATCGTTAATTTTCTTGTGTTACATGAGATTCTTGTACGTTTTCTGCTGTATCATGCGAGACTGGTGTTGCTGGAGAACTGAGCAGGCATATCTCCATAAAATGATCGATTTTGATTTTATCAGAAGCGTCTAGCTTTTCGTATTTATTCAAAAAAGTGCTATATTTGATTTCTATGCTATCGTCAGGAATTCCAGTTGCAAGCCACGATACTGAGACGTTGAGCAAATTTGCCGTTGCAACTACCTTATCTAAGGAGGGGGAGTTCTTATCCCATTTTCGAATTGTACTATTTCCAAACCCTAAAGTCTTTTCGATACCAGCCAAAGTCAGGCCTTTTTCGCTAGCCGCGGCTTTTATTCTGTCCACTAAACTCATAATACCTCCCAAAATATAAAAGAGCAAAAATACTCTTTTTAAATTGACAAACGGTAAATTTACTCTTATAATAAAATCATATTAATATGATACATCGATTATATAACATCAAAAACATGGAATCAAGGCAATTTGAAAGGAGGGAATGGGCGAATGAAGAGCCGACAACAGATTTCCCCGTTTGGTATGGAAATTAAGATGGCACTAATCAGGAGAAATATGGATGCGAAAGAATTGGCTCAAAGGATTAACAAAACGAAGGCTACCGTATCAGATATTATATACGGTCGTAATAAATGTGAAAAAACGATTGAGTTAATTCGGAAGGAACTGGAGATTTAAAAGTCTTTAAATAATTTACAGGAGGGTAAAAAAGTGAGAAACAAAAGGTGCGTATTGCTGATAGCCGGAGCTATATCTGTCCTGTCATGTTTTACTGCTTATGCTGGCGCATGGGAACAGGATGGAGAAGATTGGAAGTATAAGAAAGATAACGGAAGCTATGCTGAATATGAATGGGTTCAAGATAGCGGAGACTGGTATTATTGCTCGCGTTGGGGAGTGATGCAAAAGAATACGGTTATAGATGGTTATTATCTTGGAGCGGACGGAAAAATGATTTCGGCATCCGATACAGAAAATCCGTTATATGGAGAAAAAGTATATAGCAACTGCTATATGCAGATTAACAGCTATAAGGATTGCGGTACATATTATAAGGCACAGGTGACTTTGTATGACAGTTCGTATTACAGCAATGATGAGCTGCAGTATAACATAGGAGACAAATTCCTGATCCGGCCAAAGAATGTTTATGGTACTGTATCAGATGTACAAATGGATACGAGTGGAAATATGTGGGTGACAGTAAAGTATGGCATGGATACATATGAATTTTCGAAAGATGCTGCATTATATTTTCCATATGACCAGGAAGAACAGGTGTTAAGCCGAAAAATAAAAGAAACAGAGGTTTTTCTGGCAAAAGATGTTGTAATCGTACCAGTAAAAGGCTATCAAGCTGATATTGTTCATAAGGTTACGTTAGAACGTTATCTAAATGAAAACTGGAGCAGAATGATACCTGTTTTTGAAGGAAAAAACGTGCGTATGTTATACGATAATATTGTAAATTATGCGGATTAGATGGAGGTACACAAAAAATATGAATCCGGAAATGGAAGAAGATTTGCAAGATCTGAAAGATATCAGAAACCATATGTACCGTTATTATGATATCGGTCAGGAATATATCAGGCAACAGGAAATCCTGGAACGATATGAAAAGGCAGAGGAACGGTGGGCACCGAAAAATAAAAAGAAAATTTTGCTGATCAGCATTGGCATATGTATTCTTTTGGGACCTGTAGGAATCATGCTTGGACCGTTTGCAGTAGGTGGATTATATTTCGGCTATGAAAAAATCACAGCTGAAAAGATTCGCTTACGGAAAAAGAAAGAGGATGAATTAAATGCTTTATTAAAGCAGTATGAGGAAAGTTATAGACCAGTAGCTAAAAAGTGTAAACGTCTGTTGTTTCACAGGGAAGAATATGAAATTCCCATGGCGGTAGATTATCTGATTCAGATAATACAAACGGGACGTGTTGATACCATGCGGGAAGCTTATGATAAGTTGGATGAGCAGCTGCATCGTTGGACTATGGAAAAGCTGCAGAATCAGCAGATAGAAATACAATTGTATCAATGTCGGCTGTTGCAGCAGATCATAGCGTTGGACATAGTAAATTCATGGGACTAATAGGAGATAAAAGTACAAATGTCAGAATATATAAAGGAATACTTTTCTTCCGCATTGGATTTTGCGGGGGAAGAACAGGGAGATACCTATAGAAAATATTGTGTGATTCAATTGGTCGGGCCGTTGGCTTTGGGGGTTATTATATTTTGTATGAAGCTGATGATAGGATTGTTTGGAGCAGGGGCACTTATTGTTTTTAGTCTTCTTTCGGGCATAATCAATATAGTTGGCTGGGGTGTGCTGACGTTTCCTAACATTGCAGCAACGGTGAGAAGAACCAGAACATTAAATCGTTCAAAATGGTGGGCTGTAGGAATTGTATTTTTCCCGATTCCACTTGTGCCAATTGCATGGTGGGTATTGGGTGAAGATAACATAGTAAAAAAATGGTGATCAATGAAAGGAGAAGGATTATGAGAAGAAGTGTAAAAACGGCAGCAGTAGCAATTGTAATGGGAATGGCCCTTGCAGCACCGGTATATGCGATGACTGGAGGAGAATTAAAGGCAGCACACACTTCGGAATATACATCGGGAACGGAGTCAGTATATGGGCCAGTTTTGACACAGGCTCAGTTGGATATGGTCGCACAGACGGTATCTGATTTTGTAAATAATGATATAAAAGATGGCATGACAGAAGAACAGAAAATACGTGCCATCCATACATATTTGTTTCAGAATGTGTCATATGCAGAGAACTGGAGTGAAAACAGTGCCAATACTGCATATGGAGCACTTGTAAACCATACTGCTCAGTGTTCCGGCTATGCAAGAGCATTCAAAGCAATGTGTGATGCAGTCGGGATCGAGTGTTATTATGTACATGCAAATGCGGATGCAATGAATCCAAGCCATCAGTGGAACATTGTTCGTTACAATGGGCAGTATTATCATATGGATGTGCAGGTGAACTGCATGGGAGCAGGAGCCGATGCCATTTATTTGTCTGCCACTCATCCATGCACCTACGATCAGAGTGCTTATCCACAAGTGTCGGGAACAGACGCACAGGTAACACGGTTCGCCGAGGGGCAGGGAGATTATGCGGCAGCAGCACAAAATATAACAGTAGCATCATTCCCGTCTGAAGATGCATTTATTCTGAATATCGAATCGGAAAAAACAGAAGAAATGAGCACGGTTGATTATGGAGTTTGTCAGGCAATTAAACTTCCAGACGATGTTGGCAGTATTAAACTCGATGCATCATCACCTTACAATGAAGCAGATTATGAAATGCAGGTAGCCATTATTGCATTAAAAGGAAATGAGAGCAGGCAGCAGGGTGGATTATACCTGGCGCAGGAAGGACCGCAAACGAATTTCCAGACGCTGAAAAAGGGACAATCTGTAAGCCTTGATCCATTAGGACAGGGACGAAGTGCCGCAGAGATTGCAAAATACTGCCGTGAGAATGATATCTTTTTCAAGTTCATTATTTTCGATGGTCGTGCTTATCGAAAGCAGGAACAGGAAAAGGGTTCTGTGGTAATTCAGGACTTTGGAAATGCGATACCAGCTATGACGCAGTATTTTACATATTAAACAGAGTCATAAAGTATGTGTTTGTTTATTTTCTAGATACTGGAAATGAATTAGTAATTAACAAAAGACAGTCAATCGAAAAAATGGTTGGCTGTCTTTTGGTTTACGTTAGGGTCAGTTTGAAGGTAAGCGAGAGACTATGAGAAAATCTCTGTAAATTAGATTCTTCTATGATAATGAAGGGTGAGAAGCTTACAAATCAGGCTTTTCACCCTTGTTTTATATATAACAGTTACTGCTAGGCATGTCAAGAGCAGGCGGCTGACCGCCTGTCTTAGATTATGTTTTTACTTATTCTGGAAGCCGTCCTTCGTACATGATACTCAACTCCCCATAGACCTGGCCCCAGTCCCGGATGGTAGTTGTCCATTTCTTAGTAGCCTCGAAAGTGGCCAGATATAAGGCTTTTAACAGCGCTGTATCACTTGGAAATACGCTTCTCTGACGATTCAGTTTCCGGTATGTGGAGTTCAGTGATTCTATCGCATTTGTTGTATAAATGACCTTCCGGACAGTGGTTGAAAACTTAAAAATTGGAGAAACGGCATCCCAGTTGTCCTTCCAACGTTTCATGGAATTCGGATATTTCGGACTCCATTTTTCTGTCACACGGTCTAAAGCAGCCAGAGCCTTCTTCTCATCAGCAGCCTGATAGATGGTTTTTAAATCTGTAGCGAAAGCTTTCCTGTCTTTATCCGGAACGTATTTCAGCGTATTTCTTACCTGATGCACAATACACCTCTGATATTCTGTCTTTGGAAATGCCGCCGAAATCGCTTCTTTAATGCCTGTAAGGCCGTCTGCACAGATAATCAGGATATCTTTAACCCCTCGATTTTTTAGTTCATTTAAGACAGAAAGCCAGTATTTCGCACTTTCATTGTCACCAATCGTGATGGTCAATACTTCCTTTTTGCCCTCTGTGTTAATGCCCAGAATTACATAGGCTGCAAGTTTACGAATCACTCCGTTGTCCCGCACAGAATAGTGGATAGCATCAATGTAAAGAATCGGATACACGTCGTCTAGCGGTCGATTCTGCCAGTCTTCAATCTGCGGAAGTATCTTATCTGTTACATCAGAAATAAAACTCTCAGATGTTTCAAAGCCATAGATATCTTCAATCGTTTCCGAAATTTGGCGTGTAGTCATTCCTTTGGCATACATGGAGATAATCTTCTGGTCAATGTCAGAAATATCCTTCTGACGCTTTTTGACAACCTGTGGTTCAAAGGTGGACTTTCGATCTTGTGGTACTTCGATTTCCATAGAACCATACCGACTGTTTACCTGCTTGCGTTTATAGCCGTTTCGATAATCGTCGTTGTCAGAACGCTCGGATTTCTCATATCCGAGATGTTCATCCATTTCTGCCTCCATCATTTCCTTGAGGGTGCCGCCAAGGAGATCTTTAAGAGCATCCTGGATATCTTCAGCAGTCTCAATATCGTATTCTTCGAGAAGCTGACGAATGATATTTCTTTTTCCATCGGTCATTTGTACTCTGTGTACAGGTTTCTTTTGTCTTGCCATAATAAAAGGCCCTCCTAATGATATTTATTTTATCATAGAAGGACCTTATGATGGTTATTTTACAGAAAAAGTTTCACAGGCTCGTTTTTTCTGTTTACACAAAACTTGAAACGCTCTCAAGGATTAACAAAAAGACAGTCAATCGAAATGGTTGGTCTTTTGCTTAGAGACTTTTCTGTTTTTCATTTGTTCAAACATATCATCCCATTCTACTTTGTTATTCCATTCATCGTCATAGGATATGGCCGCTTTGCCTTCTTTGCTGTAATTGGTGTTTTGAATTGCTAATTTGTATGCTTGCAACCCATATATTCCAGTATTCATATTTGGGTGAAATGGCAATGCTTGTTCTCTTACTGCCTGTTTAGCTGCCATGGTAAAAAAAGTTGTCATGTCCATTCCGAGATTAGATAAGAGTTCCTGTAACTGAACTTTCAGCGTTTCATCAATTCGCACGGTTACATTTGTATTTGCCATTTATGCCACTCCCTTCCTTTGATTGATATTATATTTTATGCTTTTTATATTGTCAATACAATGTATTAACAATGCACATGAATGAAAAATCCAAAAATAAATTTTCACATTAAAAGTATTTGGCACTTGTAGTTTGAGAAAAAACTGATTTTATGCTACCATATATTTATTGAAAAGTCTGCATGTACAGGGAAAAGGTGATATAGACAAGAAATAAAAAATATGTTAGATAGGAAAAATATTTGTGATGAGGGAATTACAGAACATACATGATAAGTTTGTTATCAGTGAGATGGAATGAAACTTGAATTGGAGAACAAAGAGCGTGCCATGATTAACCGTGGCACGAGTAGTGTGGTAAGTTCTAAAATGCATCGATTAAAATCGCAGGTTTGTATTGCTATCATATGTTGGTAGAATGAAAAATCAGAATCATATCTGCAAGAAAATCAATAAAAATAGGATAAAAATCTACAATGAACAGCTTTTTTGGAGGCAAGATTATGCATGAAGAATATAATATCATGGATTTAAAACCAAGAAAAAATCCTTATGTTAAAACGTGTAAGAAGCAGGTGACAATCAATCTTGATGAAAACGTGATCACGTATTTTAAAAATCTGTCTGAAGTAGTTGGTATTCCATGCCAGACTCTCATCAATTTGTATTTATGTGATTGCATGAAGAACAATCGTCTGCCGGAAGCGGTTCGGAAACAAAACATTTCTTTCTTGCAGAATTATTAATTTAATTGTTGGATATTTTTGATGCACCTTTTTGGGGGATCGACGGCAGCTTTATTTAGGTGAGACTTCCGGGTACAGAGGAATCCTAGTTTTTAATGCCGAGCAGGACAGAACAATATCATTGAAAAAGCCTTTCATGAAGCTTATGGCTTTGGCAAGTGCAGTGAATCAGGAAGAACAGCGTTATGTATGTGAAAAATTTGAAAGTAATAAGGAAGTATCTCTGTACGATATGCTGTTTAGAGATGAAATCATTAAAGAGGACATCAAAGACAAAAAAGTTCACAGTAAACCGGTTAAAGAAAATAAAAAACTAATCTATCACACATAGATGTGTTAGATACTAAAAGAGGGTGAAATATGTATGGACTGGACGAGGTTTGATAATCATGGCGAATCAAATAATCATGCATTTGAAGTTATGTGCAATTTGCTCTTTGAGTCATGGTGTAAGGATACTTATGGAGAAGAATTGACTCATTTTTCGTTTGTGAATGGAGATGGAGGAGATGGAGGAGTTGAAGCATTTGCTTCTTTGACGAATGGCGATATAATTGCTGTACAATCCAAGTGGTTTCCTGAGAAAATCGAAGACGGACAAATAAGACAGATAGAAAAATCTTTTCAAACTGCGGTTGCAGTACGCCCAAATATTAAAGAATATGTTGTATGCGTTCCTAGGGATTTAGGAAATAAGCGGATTGTTAGAGACAGAAAGGTTGCAAATAATACAGAGTCAGATAGATGGGATAAATTGAGCTCTGATTTAAAAAAATCGAATCCGAATGTTAATATTATTCTATGGGATGAAACTTCTATTCAGGAACGTCTGACTAGACCGGAGAATCAAGGAATTTACAAATATTGGTTCGAGAATACGATTGTATTCGATGATCTTTTTAAGCTTTCATTTGAGAAGACTGTAAATGGATGGGCAAAAGCAAAATATATTCCAGAGATTCATACAGCGGGGTATATTCATAATCAGTTAGAGTACTTTGTAGGCAGTATAGAATTGTCTTTACGTCGATACGAAGAAATCTGTAAGTTCATTGCTAGAATGGAAGCACTAATGCGTTCATATAAAGATTTATTGGAATTAGGAATTCCAAAAGCAGAAAAAGAATTACAGGATAATATTGAAAAAGATTTGATTATTATTAGTAAATGGTTGAGCGTTCTCGATTCTATTAGACAAGCTATTAAATTAGGAAGTAGAGTGAGCAAAATTACTGAAATATTTAGCTTAAATTGTTCTTTAGCGGATATTAGAAATTCTTCTTTACACTTTGGTAAGTATTTTCATTTTAGTGAAGCAGAAAAATTGTTGGAAAATATCGAGGATGATTTCTTCAATTTAGTACGTTTGATAGACTATCGTGATGATAATAAAATTATTTTTTTAGGAATGCAAGGTACTGGTAAGACCGCAGGGATTATTGCAGAGGCTGCTAGTTATTTACAAAATGGTGTTCATTTGCCAGTGATCGTTCATGCTAAAGAGTACAAAGAGGGTGATTCTTGGGCATCTATGATAATAAAAACTCTGGGATTGAATGCGGAATGGAATGAGATCGAGCTTTTTGGTGCCTTACAAAATGCGGCATTTATCAGAAAACCAAGAGATGGTGAATTCTTTATAGAACCTCAATGTGTGGTTATTGTTGATGGAATTGATGAAGCATCTTCATGGGAATATTGGAAAGGAAAAATCGAAGAAACTACTGCATTCAAAAAAAGGTTTCCAAGGATTAAGTTTGTATTTTTGTCTAGACCATATGTGTTTGAGAACCGTTTTGAACTATCATATCGGGATTGCTTTTATTCATTGCCTATTTCTGGTGATGGAGACCTTGATGAAATATGTGATAAGTACTTTTCAAAGTATCGAATTGATATCGGTGAAAACCATTGGATAAAGACCAATTTAAAAAATCCAGTATCGATTAAATTGTTTTCGGACATATATCGTAATACCCCAATTGTTAATTTGAGCAAAAACACGACTGTCTTAACAGAATTATATAAAGCAAAAATTTCTTCTATGGAAGATACATATATTTCAGATCATCAGGGCTTGAGAGGCGTGAAAGTCATTCAAACATCGTTGATTGAATTGGCGCAATTATTTACAAAAAGTAGTTCGATTCAATACGAAGAGATACTCGATAAGGTCTCTATACCGGTAAAAAATCACTTGGACGAAATACTCAATTTTCTTATGGATGAGGGCTTTATTTATTCACACATAAAGCAAGCGGATGACTTTTCTGCACCAACTACTTTCTATTCGTGGGGGATGCAACCGGCATTTGATTATCTTATTGCTCAAAAAATGTATGCAGGATTGATTTCTGGTCAAAAAATAGAGATTAAATGTACCGATGGTATTCACCAAATGTTGTCTTTAATTGCAATTGAAAATGGAAAACTTATAACAGAGTTTGAAAATCTCACAATAGACGATCAAGATGCCTTTGAATTGATTTACTATGCACTTGCTAATTGTTCGACAAATGTTGCAGAGAAATATAGAGAGTATCTTAAGCAATTAATGAAATTTTCAGTTGCAGAATTTAGAGAGATTTTTAGTAAGGTTATTCAGCCTGTTTTAAGAATAGATAAACATCCATTAGGTTCAATGTTGTTAGATGAATTTTTGAGAGAATTTGACAATGCGGCAGAAAGAGATATTTGGTGGTCAATTCCATCCTATTTAAAGGATAACTATAATTCAGATTGGAGAGCATATACGGAGTTAGATTTCGAAAGCATTAAGCTCTATAATACGGATAAACATACTGCTGCACCATTGGCATTAGTCTGGAGTTTGTCATCGGTAAATAATTCTGTTCGCCAAAGTAGCAGATACAAATTAACAGCATGGGGAATATCTAATCCATTAGAATTCTGGAAACTATTTGAAAAATGTATATCAATAGACGATGTTCAAGTACTTGAAGACATATTTGCGGTTTCATTTGGAATAGCTTTAGATCAATTTATCTGTGATGAATATTTACTTATTGCTTCAAAATGGTTCGTAGAAAATTTATTTAGCAACGAAGGACTAAAGAAATACGAAAATGTTGCTTTAAGGTATTATGGGGCAGGTGTTGTTAAAACTGCAATTTCCCATGGGCTGATGGATGCAGGACTGCGTCAATTGGTTACACCTCCATATTCTTATGATCCAGATTATTTACCGTTATGCAGAGACGCATTAGATTCAAATCGTATGGGAGGTTATCAGGCGATAGATTATGATTTGGCTAGATATGTTCTTTGTGATAGATTAGATGATTATTTCAGAACAGATTATATAACAAAAGAATACCATTATAAGGCAGCTGAGTTTATTACAAAATATGAGACGAAATATAACCTTTCTGATTTGAAAGTTGAGGGGTTTATTATCGCTTTAGCATATCAATTTATACTGGATCAGGGATGGAATAAAGAAAGATTTTGGGGATATGAAGATAAAGATAACCTTGGAATTGATATCGTGATTCGAAGAACATATTATCCAGCAACTCATGGGGAAATGAGCCGTGTTATGACTGTTGCAGAGAAGAATGTTTGGCTTGCTAAACATAAAATAGAGGCGATATTTGCTAATGAAATTCCATTAAGTAAAGATTATGAGACTTTTCAATATGTGGATGATTATTCTCAGTTAGAGGATTTTACTAATACATATCAAGATTATGCTAACACATTGCATAGAGCGAAAAAGCATACTTGGTTCAATGCCGATTTGTTAGCATGTCTTGATTGTGAGACAATTGATAAAGAGAAGATTGAAAGGTGGATGCAGAATACGGATATTCCCCAGTTCGATAAATGGATATCGAATACTAACGGAGAGGTTCTTCTCTATACAGCAACTGATGTACAAAACAATTTGAGCGGAATTACAGAAACTGTATGGATTTCAGCAGGTGCAGTTAAGAAAAATGATTTTCAACAACTACTAATACTATTGGATAATTATTGCGAAGATAGAAATGAATTACTGAATGTATGTGATTTTCATTCATATCAGGATTGTCGATGCTATTGTACTCCACAAGAAGCTTGCTTAGTGCATTCAGAGCGTGAGATAAATGGTGTGTTGTCAATCGGAAGAGATAATAGCAAAATTGAAATATTTAAACTAGTAGAAGAATGTCTTAGTGCAGATGAAATAGAGACAGAGAGATACTATACTTTTCCTTCTAAATTAACGAGAGGACTTACCGGTATTGTTTATGGAGATGGTTTTTCATACTCTGATAAAAGAGGAAACGTAATCGCTAGATATAGTGATAGCGGTGAGAAGTGGGGGACTTTTCAACAGACGTTAATGATTAGTTATGATAGATTAATGTCTGGATTAACTGAAGCTGAGTTAATGCCTGTCTGGCTATTCCGTTTGTATAGGGAACCATCGCCAAAAGCGAGAGAAAGATTTGACAATTTGATACATAGTTCAGACAAAACGTTTATGGTATGGCAGGAGAGGAATCAGTTTAGGTTTAAAGAACTTCTCCCATTAGAGCCGGAAAGAAATGACAAAACTGTTAATGTGGATTTCAATTTGGAATCAATTCTTAAAAAGTATGCTATATCAGGAGAAGATGAATTAGTAGATATGGATGAAGACGATATTGTTACATTCGACGAGAATGCTTTTTTGGATATAGTACATCACAAATCAAAATGATCCGTGATGAGGTTGCCTGCTATTGTTTCAATTGTTTTCAATTGTCGAATTTTAACATTGTAAATGTTGTAAAAATGTTTGAATTACATTCATAATAGGGTACAATACAATTAGCTAAATAAAATATTGCACTGATGATGCGAGAAATAGTGAAAAATGGGGTATGAAAAAATGGCAAGAGATACATTGTTTTCTGGGGAATCAAAAAATATTGAATACAAAGTCACTTTACCAGATAAAAGCGAAAAGTACATGAAAACTATTGTAGCTTTTGCTAATACTCAGGGTGGAAAGCTGATTGTAGGTATAGATGATAAGACACACGAGATTGTTGGCGTGGAAAATGAGATATTATTTCAGGTAATGGATGGAATTGCCAATGCTATTTCCGATTCTTGTGTGCCGCAGATTATTCCTGATATTGAACCACAGACAGTAGATGGAAAAACAGTTATTGTTGTGTCCGTAGAAGCAGGAAAAAATCGTCCATATTATTTGAAATCGAAGGGAAAAGAGAATGGCACCTATATTCGTGTAGCAGGTACATCCAGACAAGCTTTTCCAGAGAAAATAAGAGAACTTGAAATGGAAGGCGCCCGGATTTCTTGGGATGAGCTTATTTGTGTGGGGTATCCTGTTTCGGATGAAGCAACCGAAAGACTTTGCCAGGATATTGAAAGCTTTCGAAAAAAAGCTGGAATGACAGAACATTCAGTAAAGAAAGAGCAGCTCATTAACTGGAAAATTCTGAAACAAAGTGAAGGACAGATAATGGCAACAAATGCCTATGCATTGTTAACGTCTGATTACTTCCCATTTTCTAAGACCCAATGTGCAGTCTTTAAAGGAACGGACCGGGCAGTATTTCTGGATAAAAGAGAATTTACAGGACCAATCTATGCACAGATTGAATCAGCAGTAGATTTTGTATTGAGGAATATAAGGCTTGGAGCGAGGATTGATGGCTTGGTGAGAAAAGAAAAGTATGAGCTTCCACTAGAGGCAATCAGGGAAATGATTATCAATGCACACTGTCATCGAAATTTATTGGATGAATCCTGTATTCAGGTTGCGGTTTATGATGATCGACTAGAGGTGACTTCTCCTGGTGGCTTGTATAATGGACTGACTTATGAGGAAGTCATGAATGGCCATTCTAAAATCCGAAATAAAGCAATTGCTAATATTTTTAGTCAGATGGGACTTGTGGAAGCATGGGGCAGTGGAATTAAAAGAATTTTTAATGCTGCGAAAGAATATGGACTTTTAGAACCAAAATTTCAAGAATTCGATAACATGTTTCGGGTAGAATTGTTCCGTAGTTCTTTACCGATGACCTTAGAAAACAAAAACATCGGAGAAGCATCGGAGAAGCATCGGAGAAACATCGGAGAAGCATCGGAGAAACACGAGACAGTTGATTTTAACAGTACGCAGTTGGAAATATTAAAATTGCTTATGGAGAACAATCGGTTATCAGCGGTAAAATTAGCAGAAAAGATTGGCGTTGCTAGTCGAAATATAGAAAACAATATTAAGAAATTAAAAGAACTTGATATTCTTGTCCGACATGGTTCGCCTAAAAACGGATACTGGGAAGTTATAGATTGTTCGGAAAAGAACGATGAAGACACTGAATGATTATATGTCCTATCGTATGAAAGCTGCAGAAGATAGGGAAGATGGAAAAGCATTTTGATTTCAGCATAGGAGGGTGACCAACTTTTGACCCAAATATTTCTGGTAAAAGAAAATAGCCTGTATAATATGTATAAATATGGTACTTTTTATAGAATCAAAACCACAAGATATTGTAGAAACCGAAATGCAATCATTGAGTTTGAATAGTAAACAGGGAGCCGGGAAGCCGCATAAACAGCGGACTTCCCGGCTCTTAGTGTGTAGCGTGATACCTTTTTGATAGTAAAGGTCAAATCCTTCGCTCCACGCCAAATACAGCGCCGCTTATTTGCGGCGC
>ENA-OWZO01000464-OWZO01000464.1-human-gut-metagenome-genome-assembly--contig:-NODE-464-length-20695-cov-30.655184_pt1 | contig 20695 bp, 16 predicted proteins | sample MGYA00249260_ERZ652115 | MGnify/ENA primary metagenome ERZ652115 (study PRJEB26925, sample SAMN05827127) | human gut metagenome | biome: ENVO:2100002; feature: ENVO:00000062; material: ENVO:00002003...
TATTCTCTGTAGCACCCTTCCAGTAAACAAGTCCGTTTTTCAGTTTTACAGTGGCGCATTTCTTCTCGGAATCAAAACCGCTGATCTCTTCTACCTTATCGGGATCATTATCAGAGTCATTATATCCGTTCTGGATTGCATAGGTAAGCAGGGCTCTGTCCATGTTGTTGCTTCCAATTGCTTTTCCTTCCGCGGAGACCTTTGCAAGATTATTCAGTGTGATTGCTTCGATAAATTCTTTGTTCTGATAAGACGGAATGATTCTTCCATTTCCTGTGATCAATTCTACCAGTGACAGGTTACCCTGTGTGATCGTTCCGGTTTTATCACTGAACAATACGTTCATATAAGCAGAATCTGAAAATGCTGCCTTATGGCTGACAAGAATATTTTTCTTATACATAGACTCCGTATTCATGGACTGAACTAAACTGTTCATCATCGGGAGTCCTTCCGGAACTGCCATGATCACGATAGAAGCCATAAGCATAACTGCTTCCGCTATTACAAGGAGAACGGAAACAACAGTGATTGCCTGATCTGCCCTGATCAGAGTCAGGACAACATGAAGGATACCTGCGATCGCTGCAGCTGACACACCCAGTTTACCGATACCGGCTGCTACACCCTCCAGCTTCAGGCTGGAAGTATCTTTTCGCTCTTCTTCGGAGGTATCAGTCAGGGATTTATTGATCTTTCCTAATTCAGAACTGTCTCCGATAACAGTTGCGATCATGTAGCCTTCGCCTGAAGTTACAACAGAGCCCATAAAGACTTTTCCCTGTGAGGAGTAATCTGTAGATTCTGCCTCGTCCATATTGGTTACTGCTGCTTTGTTCTCATCTCTTGATTCACCATTTAATGCTGCCTGGGATACCTTGATCTTACCTTCAAATAACAGACCATCTGCCGGAACCTTATCTCCTGCCTGAATAAGGATCGTATCACCTTTAACAATCTCACTGGTAAGAATATTGACCAGCTTTCCGTCTCTTACAACTTTGGCATAGGTCTTGCTGTATTCTTCCTGCAGTGCCTCACTTCTTGAAGTATTTCTGTACTCTGACAGGGTACTGAAACCGGTAGCAAGTGCGATTGCGATTACAATACTGACGATCTCCACAGCATCATTTCCGCCGGACAATGCAGGGACAAAGATTCCCAGCACAGCCAGAATAACTTTAAGAGCCAGAGCCGCACATAATACCTTGATCCAGATATCATCAAATGCACCGATGAACATGGACCAGAGCGATTCGGTATCTTTCTTCGCCAGTTCATTGGTACCGTACTTCGCCTTGCTCTCGCCGACCTGCTGTCCGGACAGACCCTGCATCAATACTTCCTTGTTCATTATAAAATCCTCCTTATAGTTGATCAAAATAGTTTTTGGTACGAGTTTATTGAATCAAAAACTATTTTAAGTATATCCTTTTTGTCGCAGATATTGTTTTCATACGAAAAAAGGAGAAACCGACGTCTCTCCTTTTTTTAATTACCACCCGGTTTGTCTCATACAAATCTCTGGCAGAGTTCTGAAAGTCCGGGATCTGTTGTGCCATTTCCTACGGCGTTGAATTTCCATTCGCCATTATGCCTGTATATTTCCCCAAAAATCATCGCGGTCATGCCTGAGTAATTCTCAGTCAAATTATATTTGCACATTTCTTTATTGTCTCTGGCATCAACCAGACGGATGAATGCATTCTTGATCATTCCAAAATGCTGTTTTCTCTTTACTGCCTGATAGATATTGACAACAATGACAATCTTATCATATTCAGCCGGAACTCTTGACAGATCAATAACGATCTGCTCATCATCTCCCTCGCCTGCTCCGGTAAGATTGTCTCCCATATGACTGACTGTCCCGGATTTATGTTTCAGATTACCGAAATATACCAGATCTGTTTTATCTGTAAATTTACCATTTTTCAGCATGATCGCAGAAGCGTCACAGTCGATTGCCTGCTGTGATGAAGAACCAAACAATCCACACAGAAAACCAGATGATTTTGCCTCATCCCAGCCAAGTCCCACGATCACCTTTGATAACCCTGCATGCTCCTTTGACAGATTTACCTTCTGTCCTTTCTGTAAGCTTACTGACATTTTCGTCCCTCCTGTTGCCCTCCGGCACTATTCTACGTCTACACCATAACTGTTGCACAAAGCAGCCAGACCACCCTGATAACCACTTCCAATGGCATTAAATTTCCATTCGTCACCATTCTTGTACAGTTCACCAAATACAACTGCTGTTTCAATAGAGAAATCTTCTCCAAGGTCATACCTGAGGATTTCTTCCCCTGTCACTTCATTGAAGATCCTCACAAAGGCATTGGAAACCTGTCCGAAATTCTGGTGTCTTGCCTCTGCATCATAGATGGTAACTGTAAATGCGATCTTTGTGATATTTGCTGGAATCTTTGACAGATCGATCTTAATCTGCTCATCATCTCCGTCTCCGGCACCTGTAAGGTTGTCTCCCATATGCTGGACTGCTCCGGACGGATGTACAAGATTTCCATAGAATACAAAATCGTTCGAATCAGAAACCCTTCCGGAATCTGTCAGACAGAACGCTGCTGCATCCAGATCGAAATCCCCGCCTGTGTCAAAAGCATTGATATCCCATCCGATACCTACAACTACATTCTTAAGTCCCGGGTTGCCTTTTGTAAGACTGACTTTCTGTCCTTTTTTTAAACTAACTGGCATATATATCCTCCTTACGCTACTTCTATTCCATAATGACCGCAGAGTGCTGCAAGTCCACCCTGAAATCCGCTTCCGATGGCATTAAACTTCCACTCTCCATTATGTCTGTAAAGTTCTCCCACAACTACGGCTGTTTCAATGGAGAAGTCCTCCCCAAGATCATAATGGATCAGTTCTACCTCATTGGATTCATCTACCAGACGGATGTAAGAGTTTGAAACCTGTCCGAAGTTCTGACGTCTTGCTTCTGCATCATAAATGGTAACCGTAAAAGCAATTCTCTCAATATTAGCCGGAATCTTTAACAGATCGATCATGATCTGCTCGTCATCGCCATCGCCCTCACCGGTAAGATTATCTCCCATGTGAATGACAGATTCACTGGCATGCTTCAGATTTCCATAGAAAATGAATTCTTTCTCCGTAGGGCATTTTCCGTTGGCCCCAAGCATAAATGCTGCTGCATCCAGGTCAAAATCCGCACCTGAATCAAAAGCGTTTACATCCCATCCAAGACCTACCATGATCTTCTTAAGTCCCGGATTCTTTTTTGTTAAATCTACCTTCTGTCCTTTTGATAAACTAATTGGCATATCTTCGCCTCCTATTCTTAGATTGCAAAATACTTTTCTGTTTACGCTGCTTACTGCTTTTAATCAGGCCGCGGAAATCGTTAAAATGGTTTTTTTGTTAGATTGCTTACCGGGACCAAAAAAGTGAATTCGAATTCACTTTTTGGCCCATGCAAAAACGCACAGCTCTCAACCTCACAACGTGCGATTGACTCCTCTACGAAAACGCACAGCTCTCAAACTGGATACACGAATTGAAACATATCAAGCAGTTTGACTCCCCCCTACGAAAACGCACAGCTCTCAAACAACATGGTATTGTTCAACGCATCTTGTATGTTTGACTCCCCTACGAAAACGCACAGCTCTCAAACTGGTTGTTCACCCTCGTCATTATGTACAAGTTTGACTCCCCTACGAAAACGCACAGCTCTCAAACCTCAAGCGTTCGAGATAATGATCAGCGAATCATTTGTGCTGTTCATAGAAACAATCAAAATAAATATGAAGAAAAATTAAAAAAATGATTATTATATTATTAGTTGAAACCTCCACACGACTAAAGTCGCGGGATTCCCGCACTCCCCGAAGGGGAAGCACGTAAAAAATAGTGTGGCTACATCTTAAGTTTGGAAATCATAAGACTTACCGCATATTTTTTTACAGGAAATCCAACAGATTCTCCGAACTTTTTTCCCACATTCCAGATGGTGACTGATCAATGATCCTGACAGTGGAATATTTCTTTTTCCAATTCGAGATCGTAGTGCTTAAACTGCCAGTTGCTGCACTATGCGCTGAGCCACCGATCAATGTCAGATCGCAGCCTCCAGTCATTCGTCCAAACACAGATTGAATGTTCAGTAAAACCTGACACTGCTCTTCGATACTCAATTTTTTGAATTCTTCCTTCCCTTTCAATAGAGTCTGTACCGGCGAATTGACCCTTTTTTTGTAAATTGTATTCTGTAGTTTATCAACGTATAGCTCATACAGTTTCAGGTTTTCGTCCTTAGATACCTTGTCATGATCTTTATCATACAGCAGATCGGGATTGATCCCGATTTTTTCGACAAATCTCTCAAGTCTTTTTACATAAAACCTCCAGTGCTCATCAGCGGAAAACTGCATTACCGGCTGGGCCACCAGACATTTACCCCTTCCACTGGTTCCTGTAAGACATACCCTGAATCCATCAAATGACAACATGGTATTAATCTTCCACGGACGCATACCCATGGGAAAAGAAACCTCTCCTACCTTCTTCCCAAGGATATTTTCCAATCTTGTGAAGGTGTAATTTCTGGCAAACACTTTATCTTCTAAAAAATGTTTCCCATGCATCAATTCCACAGGCAGGATCAAGATCTCGCTTTTTTTTCCGATATTGTATCTGACTGGTATCAAAAACATTATACCAGCTTTATTATACCCACCATATTTTTCAGTAGGCAATCCCGCCTTTAAAGGAATCAAGCCGGTTCCTTTCTTAACTGGATTCTGGTCAAACAATCCCCCTGTTTTAAACGCAGCATATTTCACAAAATGCGCCGTATTCTTCCTTGCAGTATCTTCTACCTTTTCGAGCATAGGCATTCCATCCCAAATAATGTCTCCGCGGCATTTGACCTCATGGGTAAAGATTGTTTTAACCTTAACGCTATATTTTTCATCAATCCTGAACCACTTTTTTGAAAACCGCATATCATAAACATTTCCTGCAACCACACTCAAAAACGCATCCGCGGCATTATGGAGATCATTGTAGCTTCTGGATTTCGGCAGGTCAAATTCATGCCGGAAATCAGAAACAAGACCTGCTTTTACATATACAACCTCCGCATCTGGGAACCTTTCTTTTAACAGATCTGCAATAAACTTTGTGGATTGAGACGTTTCTGTAAGCTGCCGGTTAATAAAGCCCATTTTTTCTTCATCCGTAAACGGAGCAGAGCGTATCAATCGCTTGTATTTCTCGTCGCTGATTGCCCCCACATGGTTCCACCAGCTCCAAAGCCCCTGCATTTTTCCGCGGATTTCCGGAGAAACAGGATATATGTTATCTTTCGTACCATTGAGATCTGACAGAACCAGCACCTTGTTGTTCAGACTGTCGTCTTTTACGTAGGACTGCGGATAGATATGGTCAATATCATATTCCACAGAACCAGCCATCAGCTGGTCAAACCCTATATGCGCTCCACTGTATGCGCATTTTCCAAACTGCATAAAATATAAATACAACCGGTCACTCTGCAGACGGCTGTCTGCGTACTCTCCCATAGACTCTAACTGCTGCATCAGATCATGAACATCATCCTTGCACTTATCGTACAGATCAAGGATCTGCTGCTTTCTGCTCTTAGTTCTCTTTCTTTTCTGATCAGTCTGTCCGCCACGCGTCATTTCCACAAAGATCTTGTCTGGCTTCCCAAAGGCCTTTTCAATATCTTTTACAACAGCAAGAGTTCTGTAAACCGGACGCCGCACTGAATTGGAAACGCGCATTTCATCAAGACGTTCTTTTAAGCTTTTCTTTTTCCCAGTGTAATATTCCTGTGTAAATGCCTCCACAGCTTCTCGAAATGTATATTTATCGGAAAGTATTTCCATTAAATTATCATTTGTTTCCCACATTATCCGCAGAATCGTTGTCATTTCTCCATCCTGCTTATTGCATCCTTTTAATTCTGTTAAAAATGTTCTGGATAATTTTCCAAACTCTTTAATTTTGATTTTAGTGATGTAGCGAACATCATCCTGTGAAAGATCGGGATATTCTTTTCTAAGCCATTTTTTTACACGACTCTTGTCTTCTGCATAAGAAGCCCTCTCTATAATTTTTTCTACATCATTTTCAGATAAAATTTCTCTGCTCAAAAGATTTCGAAATGCAGAATAAGATGACAGACAGGAATGCACTTGCTCATCAATTCCACTTATCAGTTCTGTCGAACCCTTAGCCAGATAATTATTACTTATAAGATATTCTTCAATATCCTTTCGCCGCACTTTCTTTTTCTTTTCAAATAATTCATGATAGATTCCCTGTTTTACTTCAACAGGAACTTTGCGCCCATCAATCTTAAGATTATTAAGTTCATTTAGCACCATAAATTTCTGATAGCATAGAGAATCTTTTGGCAAAACATCTTCCCCTGGCAAATAGGTACATTTATTTGTCATCCTTCTGATAAAAACATTCTCACTGGTATCCTCATCTACCATGTCTTTGAAATTCCACGGTGTAATTTTTCCCTGTTTACGCGAAATCCATGCAAAAGAAGATTCCTCATTCAATGGCCCTACATAATACGGAAGTTTATACCTGAAAATGGATACCACTTTGTCTATCTCACTGACTCCATTCCTGACTTCATTAAGAAATGGTAAATATAAGGATGCATTTTTCAAAATTCGAATCAACTCATATTCATACAGCTGATGCGGTATAACGCGGTTATTGGTGCTCCTTTGTTTGGGTAAAAAGCACTTCAACTCAAGACGTTCGCACATATCTTGATATGTCTGCTGATCTTTTTCTTCTGGATTTATTGATCTCACAAGCTTCTGGATATATCTTGAAAAATCCTCAACGTTTGCTTTCTTTTTGAGCTGACTTGCAGTTTCCTTATCCATATGACCTGTGTAAGCTACATAATTATCCGCTTTCGCCTTTCTGAATACTTCATTATACTTACCGGGCAAATACTTGTGCATGAAATATTTTAAAACCCGCAGATCCTCTTTGTGCTGCTCATACATCTGTACTTTTGCCGCGGAGATCGTTTTAGAATGACCGTTTAATAGATCTGCCAGTACACTCCAGTCATATAGTCCACGTAATGCCATGAGCAGGTCATAATCCTCTCCGATACTGCCTGAAATTTCACCAAACTTGTCTTCATCCATATCCAATGAGATGGAACCCAAATCCAGATATTCTTCTTTGCAAAAAACGTCCTTCAATTTACACTGCCCGCCTGCCAGAAGTCGTATGATACTGTCCTGGCTAAAAGGAAACTCTTCAGTTCCGGATTTTTCCGGCTTCTTTCCGTTCAGAAGGATTTTTAGCAGTTCTTTCGTTTTTGCCGTAACTTCTGATCTTCGTTTTAGAGCTTCTGCCAAAGCACTTACATCTATTTCACCCCATGGTCTTTTGTATCCATTTTCAGTAAAATAATTTATAAAGTTTTGATACACAGAGCTGATATCCATGATTTCATCCAGTTTTTCCACATTAAGATTATTAAGGAAATGTCCTCTGTGAGCAATCAGCCATGCGCATGCCAGATATACCAGGCGCACATCATGAGGAGCTTTATTATCCATCAGTTCACAGATCAAATGGTGGATTGTTGGATTTTCCTTCATGTATTGAACATCCGTATATTCTTTATCATTAAAGAAAACATATTGGTCCTGGACATCCTCTCTCCATCGAAAACTTTCGGACAGCCGGATAAAAAAACGATCATCCACTTTTGAAATTTCTTTAGCAAAAATCTCCTGCAGCCAAACTATCCTTTGCTGTCTTCTGTCCAAGTTCCTTCGTGCCAGACGGTGGTTTCTTCTGTCTTCGTTTGAAGACGCAGCGTCAAAAACAATGCTTCCCCACGCATCGTTTCCATTGAATTTCAAAAGATTATACTGCTCATCTGTCACAGCATATCCAATCGAATTTGTTCCAACATTGAGTCCAAGATAAATCTTTTCGGCCTTTTTTTTCATTGACAAGCTCCCTTTCCTGTAGTAGTATAAGAATGTAAAAGATACACCTATGTTTGAGGGCTGTGCACAAACGCACAGCGAGTTCAAATAAAGGTAATCTCAATCCGCTGGTTCGTCCAGCCGCACAGTGTGTGCAACTTAAGACTTCGGAAGAAGTCTTTTGTTTTGCAAATTTTAAGTTACGCTTAATCACTATGTTTTTTACATCACGTTTTTATGGATAATATGAAGAAAATGATTTAAAACCAGGTAAAAAAAAGACAGGTTTTTCACCTGTCTTTTTTTATGTTGAGTCGCTTGAATGATGGTAACATCCTTACAAAAATTCGTACTTTTTCAAGCTGCTGATTAGTTTGACCTTTCTTAGAAAACGCACAGCTCTCAAACTAAAGCAGTTGCTCAGATTGTACTTTAATTGTTTGACTCCCCTACGAAAACGCACAGCTCTCAAACAACTAATTCAGATCCTGAAAAATGCATCCTGCTTGACAACCCTATGAAATCGCACAGCTCTCAAACTGGTTTCCTGCTAATTATGGGAATTAATGAGCTTGACAACCCCACGAAAACGCACAGCTCTCAAACCTCAAACGCTCGAAATAATGATTAGCGAATCATTTGTGCAATTTCGCAGGTCGCTTTCAAAAAACAATATGAAGAAATATTTAAAAAATGAAAAATGCTTAATTACACCACACAGTCAGAACTATAAGAGTTGATTTTAAGCATTTTTTTTGTATCATAATCGTTAAAGAGGAGGGGCTTTTTTTGAGTTACTACAACTATTATCAAAACAAAGAAAAAAGAAAAGCGGAAGCTCTGGAGCATTTTCGAAAAATGGAGATCCTTATGAAGGATGAAATAGGGCAGAGTGTTAAAGAAACAAAGGCCTATGGTGGAAATGGATTTCCCATTCCTCATACCGGAAAAAAAAGATCTGACTCAGTAATTCCTAATATTACAGTAGAGCCGTTGGATACTGTCTCTGCTGTATTCCTGCACCAACAAGGTAAAACTGCTGTACTTAACTTTGCAAGCTACCAAAAACCGGGAGGCGGATTTCTGGAGGGTTCTTCTGCCCAGGAAGAATGCCTGTGCCATGCGTCTACGTTGTACAATGTTCTCATACGTCATCCGGAATTCTACACCTGGAACAGCAGACACAAAAACAACTCCCTGTACACAGACCGGGCGCTTTACAGTAAAGACATTATCTTCTTTGAAAACGGAGATACTCTTACTCCTCCGCGGCAATTAAAAGCGGACGTCCTTACCTGTGCGGCCCCAAACTATTCCGCGGCATCCAAACACGGCAGCGTATCGGCAGATGAGAATTTAACCGCACTGCTGGAACGTATCCGTTTTGTGCTGGATGTGGCAGAAGACAACCATGTGGATACATTGATCCTGGGGGCTTTTGGCTGCGGAGTGTTTGGCCAGGATGCTGCTGTTGTGGCCTGCGGAGTCAAAAGATGGCTAGAGCAAAGAGATTATCGGTTTAAGGATGTCTGTTTTGCCGTACCCGACACCGGAAAGGATACTAATTACAAGAAATTCAGACTGATGATATCCGGAGAAAATAGATAAGAAATGATCAAAAAAGCAGCACCCAAAGGATGCTGCCACGTTGATTACCGCGAAATAATGATATACTGGTTAATCTCTGAATTAACCATCACACTCTGCTCGCAAACCGGAGCTACCGGCTCGTTGGTCTGCTGCGGAGTGGTTCCGCCCAAAAGACTTAAAATAGCAAGACCGATGTGCTGGAAAATATTTACTCCAGCTTCGATAATTTCTTCTGCCACTTTCTCAGCTACGGCTGCGGCCGCGGCTTCTGCCATTACTTTCTTCAGTTCTTTTTTCTTCTTCTGTTTTTTCATAATAGTTTTCCTCCTGTGTTTTATTTCAGAACACGAATCCGGTATCTTTATTCTCCGGTCGTGTTTTTGATACGATTAAATTGACAAAATGAAAACAAAATGAAAAAAGTGAATTCGAATTCACTTTTTGAGAGACAGTTTCGTGTATTTTTCCTGGAAGTATTTTTTTTGATGTCGCATATTTGTGACATACCAAAATGAGGTACATGAAAAGATAAGAGAAAAACAGAGCGAGATGTAAGCTGCAAAAGCAATAGCACCACAGCCCTGAAATCCAAGGCTATGGAAATGTGTTTCTTTGTTTTTCAAAATAAGATGACTATACAAGTTTTGTCGCTGAATCCAAAAAGCTTTTATCAAAACAAACCTCTGGATATTTTGTAAATCCATTATCCATCGCCCGGCCTGTTTCCTTAATATAAGGACGAATCAGGCGATATACCTCATTTGATAAATTAGCATTAAGGAATCCGCAATTTTCTGGACATTTCTCCCTAGTATTTACCGTAATATCGCAAAAATTACCCCAGCCTTCATCCTCATAAAAACTTTGGATTCCAACATATAAGTTGCCATTATTTCGATATGTTCCTTTCACAAATCGTATTGTAAGCTCTCTACCCAAAAAAGTAAATTTCATCTTATTAATCTGCAGGCGACAATTGATATGGAATGCATAAATGATATTTGCCCTGCTTTCTCCTTTAGTAATCTGCACGTACAAACGTAGCTGGTACTATTAATTATACTGTACTTGAAAATGAAATACAAGTCATGGTTACAATATTTCTTGCCATATTTAATTTGATTGCATCCTATGAGCAGTTAGCTGAGGGTGGTGCGTTTTCGTAATGATATTTTTCATTTTTATTTATTTTTTTATAATGATTGTATCTTTTAAAAACGAAGGGAGAAATCATTATGGAAGAATTAAGAAGATTTTTGAAACCTCCACACGACTAAAGTCGTGGGATTCCCGCACTTCCCGAAAGGGGAAGTACTTGAAGAGGACTCGAGCTTCACTACAGCAGGCGAACCCCTGCAGGTATAGCCCCCGGGTGGCAGACGGTCGATCTTCCAGGCATGGTCTGTCCCTTAGATTTGCATGACTCTCTTCCAGTTTACGGACTGAGCTTTCGAGGTGTCACAGACCAGAGGCCTGTGCCCTGTACTTGCAACCGAAGGAGTGGTTTCTGCCCCCCTGTGGTCGGATCAACATGTTTTCTGGGAAACGGTGGTTTACGGGATATTCCGGCAGGATCTGCCGTTTATTTGATTTCTCCCTTCGCTTTTAAAAGATACAATCATTGTCAAAATACCACACACCCAAGGGTATGTGGCTTGAAATACCCACTGGAGTGGATATTTCAAACCAGCACAGACCTTAAGGCTAGGCTTACCGCTGGCATTGTGGTTCGTCCACATTCAGGCCAGATGCCATCTCTGCTCCCACAACAGTACCTGGAAATCCTTCAGGGTCGCCGCGGCTTCGGGACACTTGACAGGTACAGCTTACGGTCAGGCTGTTAAGCCTTAAGGTACACCATACCATGCCCCCGTTGTAAAAATTTAAGTCAATCTATATATTTCTTTATCGAATTAACACGAAAGCATTTTCTGCTATCGTATTCTCAGCATTCTTCTTTGCTGCGTTAGCACTGCGCTTTTTGCTCTTTGGCTCCATCCTGGTAAAAGACGGCTTCTTATCGCCTTTCAGATATTCAGCACCAAGAAACATTAAGTTTAAAGCCCCGACCTCATCGTCATTTTCTACATGTCCGCATTCCGGGCATATATATTCATGTGTGTCACGATGTCTGGCTGCTTTATCATATCTTCCACAGTGAGGGCATCTCTGTGATGTTTTGTATGCATCAACTTCGATCACCTGCTGTCCCCTCAAAGCTGCCTTGTATTTTAATTTTTCCCCAAAATCATAGAATGCCCATGACCGCAGCTCATTTGTCTGTTCCTTAGAGTGGAAGTTGCGTTCTTCAAAAGATACCCCGGTAAGGTCTTCAAGCACAAACAGTGTATCTTCCGGATAGTTTTCGCAGAGTGCCTTGGTGAGACAATGATTTACATCGTTCATATAGCCGTTCTCTCTGCCGGATAATCTCTTTAATACACGTTTTGCCCCGCGAGTCCCTTTTTTCTGGAGTGAAGCTCTGGTCCTATTGTATCCTGCCCGGATCTTTCTGGCGTGATCGCCGCTGTATCGTGCGGTCAAACCGCTCTGGTCAGCAGCAGTAACAATATTGACAAGCCCACGGTCAAGGCCGACAATATTAGAGATATCTTCATTGCCAGTTACCGGAAGCTTTGCTGTTGCTGAAATATGTAAAAACCATTTTCCACCGGAGGAAAGTAGCTTGGCTTCTCCGAATTTCCATTTTGGGTCTTTAATATTTAAACCTGGAATATCTGAACCGTTAATGACATCCTCAAAGCCTTTTACCACAAACCTTACTTTTGTACGTCCTGTAAGCGTAGCGATAGAAAGGAGGAGCCCTCCGTTTTTATCGTTTACAAAACTCCAGTCACGCCCTCTGACAAGGTCTGCCTGTGGCCGTCTGTACACAACCGGATGCTGCAGCCAGTTCAGGTCTTTTCTATACCTGGCCGTATTTCCATCTACATCCGTATAAGTGTAATACTGTTTCTTAAGTGTTGTGTCAATAGCCCTGTACTTTGCGGATACGGATCTGATGAGACTTTCTGCAAGCTGTGACTTCATATCTTTCTTCTGTCTTATGTCGTAATAATATTTATCATGCAGGGGCTTGCAGTCAGTTATCATTTCCGGACTGGAAAAGTCATTAAACATAAGGTCAGAAAGCCATGTTGCCGCCTCACTGTATGCTGTAGTCAGTTTCTTAAACTCTTCAATTGTTTTCTGGTCAGGGTACAGTTTTACCTTTATAGCTATCCTTACATCCTGTTCTTTTGCTGGCATCAGTTCGCCTCCTTTCAGCAGATCTGATCAACCTTTGTTTGACCGTATTTAATATGCTGAATTTTTCAGAAGAAAGTAAAAAAATAAGAGATTTTTTTATTTTTTTGTAAAAAAAAGAGCCCTTCCTCCACATACCCAAGGGTGTATGGTTTCCAGGCTTAAAATTTATATGAAAAACGCTGTAAAACTCATCAAAAGACATTACTTTCTTCTTGATTTTCCACGCATTGCGTTGTATAATTAGATCAATAATAAAATTTTCTTATGAGGAACTGCTAAAATGACAATTAAAGAAATGAGGATACTTTTACAGGTTTCCCGGACCGAATTTTCCAGACAGTATCACATCCCTCTCCGTACTCTGGAGGACTGGGAAAGCGGAAAAAGAAATCCGCCAAATTATGTCCTGGAACTGTTGGAACGTGTTGTAAAGGAAGACGCAGAAAGGAGTTAGATATGGCTTGGTATGAGGGAACTTTTGCCTGTGGACATGAGGGACGTGTCAATATCATCGGTCCGCAAAAGGACAGGGGGTACAAAAAAGAACGGGCATTCTCCCGCCTCTGCCCGGACTGCTGGCAGAAACAGCGTGATGAAAAAATAAAAAAATCAAACGTAGAATCCGCGGAACTATCCAAAGAATATGGATTTCCCGACCTTACTGGTACAGAAAAACAGACTGCCTGGGCAAACACGATCCGGATGGAACTGTATAAGGAGATCAATGATAAGCTTGACCGTATCAGGGAATCCCAAAAGGAGAAATTCAGTTTTAAGCGTTCAGATACGTGGGATACGGTCTATGTGCTTTTGGATGAGCTGCCGGATATGGTTGATACCGGGATACAGGAACATACAGAGGCAAAATTCTGGATCGAACACCGCAGCCTCAAGGAGATCCTTACAGCATTTTACGACGAAATGATGGAACGCAAAAAAGAGGAATCAATCCCTGAGGAAGTAAGAAAAGAACTGGCACAGGAAGTGGAATCCCTGACCGTACGTCCGGAAGGCGGTACGAAACCCGGGGTTGCAGAGATAAAATATACAGAGAACTATATCAAACTGTACTATCCCAAAGATGACGATTTCCGTAAAATTGTAAAGGATCACCGTTACTCCTGGGACGGCGTATGGGAAAGAAAAATCAATGAACTCACCGGAGATTTCCCGGATCGAGCAGGCGAAATCGGAAAAGCCCTGTTGACAGGCGGGTTCACTGTAAGATTCCCGGATATGGCTGCGAAGGAAAAAGCATTAACCACTTACATCCCGGAATGTGACCGATGGATCAAGAGGTTTGAGGACCAGCTTGCCATATGGTGGACTCCATACAATGAAAAAATCTACAAGGCCGCCAGATCCCTTCCCGGTGCAAGCTGGGAGTACAATAAACAGGAGATGGTCGTCTCCGCGGAATTCTACAAGGAGATCCAGGCATTTGCCGAAAAATGGGAGTTCCGGTTTACCAAAAAGGCAGAAGAAATTATAGAAAAATACAAGGAACAGGAAGCAGGTTATGAAACGGTTTCTGTCCCAGTGACAAAATAAATGGCTGCTTCTTGCAGCCTTAAACAAAGGAGAATGAATATGATAAGCTACGAAGTAGGAAAACGTTACGATGCCGCCATCAGGGGAGAAGGTACCCAGTTCGATCTCGCAGATGACGGTGCATTTCTGGCAGTGTATTTTTCCAGACCTGAGGAAAAGGAGATTGCACAGTTTGGAGCAAAAAACCCTTTTGAGTTTCGTTTTGTCACCCTGCAGGGTGTCATGATGTGTGTATTTCGTATTGGATCACTGAACTGGATGGATGCCTCATATACTCCGCATTTAAGCCAGAACCTGACAAAGTTTACCCTTCCGAATGAAGGCGAAGGACTGTCTCTTACACTCTCACTGTTCGACTGCAGTAACGGGGAATTAAAGAAACTCAGATATATGTCCATGAGTACCAGTTTTACCAAAAAGTTTTTCGCAGAAGCCATGGATTTAAAGATGAAGCCTTTTTCGAAAACTGAATACTTTTCATCCTTAAACGACATATATGCAAAATATTCCACAAAAGACCTTCTCAAACTCTCCTCCCCGGGATTTAAAATATACTGATCCGCAGGGCAAAAAAATCTCCGCGGCAGATCTCAGTCATCGCCGCGGAGAAGGAGGAAAAATGAAAAGTTTTTGCTGTTCATAGAATAAGATATATCCGGGAGAGAAAATCCTGGTACGAAAGAAGGAGTCAGAATATGATATTATACAAGAACGTCGATATATGCGACCTGGAATCGATCATGGAAAAAGGTATCCTTTCTCTGGATGCATGCGGAAACAACAACTGGGATGATGATAAGCGCGGAGAGAACTCCACATCAGTTGTTTATCTGTTTCAGCCTCTGACAAAAGAAAACTCTTTTCCGGAATATGGGGCCGCATTGCTGGAAATTGATTGTTCCGCAGACAGAAGCAAAATGCCGGATTTCGATGTACACAAAGGAAAATACGAAGAATACATTACAGATCAGGTACTTCCCTCACAGATCAGACGCATCTTTATTCCAAAAATATTCAGGCCATATATCGAAAATCCCACAAACCTTAACATATGCTGGTGCAATATGGAAGCGGATCACTATGGTGATAGCGGACTGGAAAAATGCAGCAGCGAAATACTGGAACACTTTGCCAGAACTGCGCCTCTCATGTCCGCGAAGACATTTAATTTTTTCCGCGGAATGAACAAAGACCGTACAATGATCGACCTGTACAACATTATTTACACCTTTGAGTAGACATCGGCTGTATTGCCTGGAATGTTGCTCACTGTTCCATCAGAATCAAATACTTCTCCTTTTGAGTTTTTCCATCTGCTTAATGGGATTGAATACGTACTTCCAACAAACGCAAATTTCTCACCGAGAACCAGTGTATTCATGCCATGACAGGCATAGAACGCACAGTCCATTCCCGTTACACTTGTGGTATCGAAATTTGACAGGTCTAATCGTGTCAGACTTCTGCAGTTATACCACATCTTATTCATGTTCGTTACATTATGCGTGTCAAATGAAGACATGTTCAGATTTGTAAGCTTATTGCAGTCATAGAACATCTGCTGCATATTCTTAACACCGGATGTATCAAAAGATGACGCGTCTAAATCTGTCAGCATCTGGCAGGATGAAAACATATGGGACATATCCGTAACCCTGGCAGTGTTAAAGTTCTTTACATTAAGTTCCGTTAATTTGGAACATGATAAGAACATCATGCTCATGTTCGTCACCTTGCCGGTATCAAAATGCTCGATACTTAATTGAAGCAGGCTGCTGCAGCTGTAGAACATGGCTTCCATGTTTGTTACCTTGGAGGTATTAAAATTGCTGGCGTCAATACTTTCAAGCTTTCCACATCTGTGGAACATTCTGCGCATATTTGTAACATTAGAAGTATCAAAGTGCGACAGATCGATGCTTGTCAGACTGCTGCATCTTTGAAATATGTTATCCATATTGATCACATTGCCTGTATTAAACCCGGACAGATCGATATCTGTCAGTTTTTTGCAGGACACAAACATATATCCAAGATTTTTCACATTCCTGGTGTCAAAATTTGATACATCAATACTTTCAAGGCTTTCACAGCCGGAAAACATACTGTTCATATTAGTTACATTTGCTGTATCAAAACTTTTTACGTTTACCTGTCTTAACTGATTGCAGTTCGCAAAAGCACTGTTCATATATACTACTTTGGACGTATTAAATACCGACAAGTCCAATTCCTGAAAACTACTGCATCCCAGAAACATGGACTGCATATTTTTCATGCCTGATGTGTCTATACAGTCAAAACATATCTCTGTAAGTTTTGTTTTCTTACTGAACATATTTTTGCAATTCTGATTCGCCACGGCGCTGACCCCGTTTATCTGGGTGGAAACCTTCATAACAGTTCCGTCCATCCAGGCAACTACGCCTCCATCTCCGTCTGCATCTACGTCGATCAGATCTGCATTTTCCGGCATCTCCTCATCTGTAAAACAAACAGCTGTTGCGTCCTCAGGGATCAATGGATTGAAGCTGTCTCCATTTCGCAAAACAAATGTCGCTTCTTTTGCATACAGATCAATGTCTCCTGTTAGTTCAGTATCAAGTATCCCATCATTAGACACTGCCACCCTGTTTCTGCATGAAGCATCTGTATACCAGCATACACCTGTTCCTTCCGGAATTTTATACTGCCCTTCAAAAACCTGACCATTTTGGGTATATACCATTTCGTTTTCTGTTGTTCCGTCTGCAAATGTCAACCCATTTCCATAAAATGTTACTTTATATCTGGCAACCGTCCCCTCAGGCTTTTGTGTACTGATCGTTATATCCGGAAAAGGTCTTTCATCATTAGTTCTATCATCTTCCCATTTTTTTATAACCGTGACGGTGCCCTCTTTTTTCGCATCCTGAAATACATAAACGCCTGCACTGTCTGCGGACTGCGCTTCGGCTGCATCAACAGACTGAACAGGTATATATACTGTCACGAATAACATCAATATGCCTATAAGTATTTTTTTGATAATTTTCAACTGTCATTTACGTCGATCATATCGCAGGTCTATCCTCCTGTTCAGAAACTAAGCATTACACTTGTATGCTTAATATGCAAAATATTTTATTTTTCATATTTTTTTTTCATTTTTCAAGCAAAATCATTAACGAGAGGAGAATGACCTATGATGAAAAACTATCCATTTACCAGCAACGGAAAAAGCTGTATGATAAGCATTTCCGCGGAAGAACGGCCAAGTCTCAAACTTACAATCGAAGCCTCATCACCCATGGATATACTTGATATATACCAGGATGAGTACGGCGTTTTCTTCGCTAAGTATTTTAACAGCTCCGTGGAGAAGATCGAGATTGAAGGAATTGATGCAAGAGAGATCCTGTATGACCTCAAAGACTTAAGACAATCCGCGGAAGCAGAAAGAAAAGCAAAAGAAAGCCTGCACCGCGAAGCTATCATTCAGGGAAAAGAACCACTGGATATCGTATTCCGGTCTGAAGGAGACTGGAAAGGCTATGTTGCCCGCGGAGTCAGCGGAAAAGTAATGTATGCATTCAACTGCGCAGACCTGCATCCAAAATACGGGTACATAGTCAGAGAAGGATTTGAGAAAAAAGACATCTCAGAGATAAGAGCCTATCACAGAAACCTGGTCGAGAATACACAGATCTGATACAAAGGAGGAAACTATTATGGTTACAAGAACATGGAAGGTATATGGGACGGAAGGACATCGACAGAGAGAATCATTTTTTCCGTCCTATCAGTATGATTTCTCTAATGAACAGAACGGAACCCGTATCATCGAGGTAGACAATTTCGATAAGACGGGAACACATGACTATTCTATTGTCCGCATTACCCGGGACACAGCAAAGCTTTGTGCCGCGGAGCTAAACGGGCAAATCTCTGACGGAATCTTTGAAAACTCCCGCGTTGGACAAATACTCGAAGTTTTACCATGACCAGAAAAAGCACCGAAACCGGTGCTTTCTTTTTGCTAATTTAAGTCACATATTCACAGTCTCAAAAAAATCCTCAAAAAAATTCTTTTTCTCAAAGCAGGGCTGGCACAGTTTATATGGGTAGCCAAATGGCAGGTTCCTTCCGCAGACCATACACTTCCGTCTCTTTAGCTTCTTTTCCCTGATCGTATCTGTCAGCTCTTTTGAGATTTCCTTTTTTCTCTTACGTATCAGATTCTTATCCCAGTTTTGTCTCCCCGGCATTCCAAAGAGCCGGACGAAATTATGGAACACATCATACTTCTGATGCAGAACTTCCAGTGCCTGGATTTTTTTGTTCGTATCACTCTCGCAGACTGCTTCCCCGAATTCTTCGTCCAGCTGGCACACCGGATCATCAATGTCCACATATCCCCTGTCGATCACCATTTTGGCGCTTTCTTTCCAGAGAGTAAGCAGTTCCGGATTTTCCGTGTTAAACGGAATGTACATAAGACGATAGGTCATCTCCTTATCATCCGTCAAACCCTCCAGCCACTGACACAGTCCCAGTTCCTCGGTCAGGTCAGTTTTCAGAAAAAATGATTCCGTCTCAATATGTATCCATCGTTTCATCACTTCCGACAGTTTTCCTTCCACCTCTATGAGCATCCGCGGAAAACCCAGACGGGCAAACAGTATCGCTGACGGAGACCTGGTCATGCTGCTGCGGATAAAACTTTTTCTCTTTGATGAAGTATAGTATCCGCATTCATAGAGTCCTTTTCGTCCTGCGCGTCCGGCAATCTGCTGTATCTCTTCCGGCAGCAGGTCCCTCCTGCCATATCCGTCAAATTTTTCCGTTTCCAGAAATACCACTCTCTTTATCGGAAGGTTTAATCCCATGCCGATCGCATCCGTAGCAACCACGACAGATGTTTCGCCTTTCGCAAACCGGTCTGTTTCGGCCCGTCTCGTCTCATACGGCAGGGCACCGTAGATCATGCTGCAGGAGATTCCTTTTGCCTGAAGCTCCGCAGCGCAGGAAATCACGCTTTTCTTGGAGAATACGATCAGTGCATCCCCTCGCATCACGCTTTCCGGGAAGGAAAAATCTTCTGTGTCTTCGATAAGCGGCGTCATCCTGTCCCTGCGGTCTGTTTCCACGATCTCATCACCACAGTATGCGATCAGTTTCCGGATAATGGATTCCGCATGGGGAGCCATACAAATGTGGATCTCATCCGCACAGAGTCCAAGGATAGCAGCTGTCCATGCACCACCGCGGCTAGAATCACTGATCATCTGAGCCTCGTCAATGACCGCCATATCATAATGACGGGAAAGATCTGCCATCTCTATGGTTTCTGAGATATGTGTGGCTCCGGGCATGATGTCCTCTTCCTCTCCGGTCAGCAGGGAACATGGAAGGAACATATTTGTAGTATCGTATACCTCCAGCGCCAGGAGCCTTAAAGGAGCCAGATATACTGCCTCCTCTGCATTTTGGAATTTCTGCAGGGCCTCGTAGGTCTTTCCGGAATTTGTCGGACCAATATGCAGGACGAACCTGCGTTTAAGCTGCCTTGTGGCAGGGTATGCATCCCTGATCCGTTCTGGGATCGCAGTCAGCACCGCATTCTTTAGACGCTCCTCTTCCATCCGGGCATGCATTTCTTCCAGGTATTGGTCATACAGGGCTTCGGCTTCCTTCCGATACTTCGGGTTAAAGAACTTCCTGCTTTCTTTTCCCTGCATCATTTCCTTTTTAACCGCTGCATCGAAATCCTTTGTCTTCCGAAAAACTTTCCATTCTTTTTGGCATAAATTTTTGTACTGATATTCCGGAACATGCTGTCTCTTTAATGTATTTTTGTAATTCTTCTTATACCTGTCCGCTACTCTCTGGATGATCACGGACATTTCCGGTTTTCCATTTTCGAGAAATTCCTCAAAACTCATTATGTGCATTCAGGACGCACCTCCTTGTTTTGCAGGATCCTGACCGCCTCTGCCACATCTTTTTCCTGCAGGCCGCCTTCGTACCAGCTGGTCTGTATCCAGCGACTGTCAAAATCATAGTCTGACCAGTCATGATCCTCATCGTCTAATATGACAAACCCGTCAGCCTGATGATCCATAAGCCATTTCTCCACCTCCGCAGCCCTGCCTGTCCCATGTTTGCAGTGGATGTCCAGCTGGTCTAAGGAAATGACAGACGGGATCTGCTCAAGGACTTCTTCCGGGATGTTGTCCGTAATGTCATGAAGTCTCCACCCCCATGCGGGGACATAACTCCTATGGAGGTGGTATCTAACA
>ENA-OWZO01000473-OWZO01000473.1-human-gut-metagenome-genome-assembly--contig:-NODE-473-length-20403-cov-59.108463_pt1 | contig 20403 bp, 19 predicted proteins | sample MGYA00249260_ERZ652115 | MGnify/ENA primary metagenome ERZ652115 (study PRJEB26925, sample SAMN05827127) | human gut metagenome | biome: ENVO:2100002; feature: ENVO:00000062; material: ENVO:00002003...
CTAAATCTCGCTGAAGAATAATTCAAGTTTTAACCCTCTAAAGCATACGGATATGAGAAAAGGTTTCGAAGTGAATGGCGATTACAGATTGATGGATAATTCAGAACTTGTGTACATCCTAACCAACAACACAGTGATGGTGAACAAAGTACAGGAACGTGAAGTGGTATATGGCGAAGATTGTAGCTTTGAGGATATATTGGAGAAAATGACACCAGGTAAGCGTACGCTGGTGATGGCCGGAGTTGAACTTTATAAAAGGAGCAACGCCATGAAGAGTCAAAGACCGACCATTAAGTGCAGTACAGACATTTACGACTATATGCAGCCAATCATGGGTGATAACAGAACGGAAGAGTGTTGGGTCGTATTGATGAACCAATCTGCCAGAGTCATAAAAAGAATACGTGTATCTGCTGGCGGTTATTCGGTTTGTGCCGTAGATGTGAGAGTCATTCTGAAAGAAGCCATTCTTTGTGAAGCCGTTTCTCTGATACTTTGTCACAATCATCCAAGCGGCAACAACAAGCCCAGCATTGAAGATGACAAGCTGACACAGTCACTTGATGGGGCGGCAAGGTCACTTAATCTAAAGCTGCTTGACCATCTGATAATCTGTAATGATTCGTTTTACAGCTATGCCGATGAGGGTAGAATCTGATGGATGAATGTAGCACAACCTTTTTAAAGGTTGTGACTACTTTTTCTTGAAAAAGTAGCAAAAATCAACAGGAGATAGACGTTGTTCGGAAACATCATTTTAAATAGATTAAACAATGGAAAAGAATTACGATACTTTGCGTATTACATTCAATAAGCCCCTTTCTGAAATAGACAAGGAGTTTGAAGAAGAAAAAGAAATGTTCGGTGTTGAAAGTCTGAAGGAGTTTATTGACGGATATGAGTCATCAAGGTTTACGCAGATAAGCGAAACGGAAGCTATTATCACTTCTGAATACAACATGAACCATATCGTTGACTGGATTGAGAGGTTTGCCGATGATATGGTTTTCTCATAGTTTGATTGTGTAACATAATCAGAGCAGAATTAAACCTTTAAAAATTACCGATATGACTACAACAACTATACATCCGGCAGAAGAATATCTTCGCAACCCCAATAATCCTACTTCTCTTTATGTTAGAATCAATGGAAAGCGCAGACGGCTTTTTATCAACCGTCAGGAAGGAGTGATAGGTATCATTGCAGAGAGGATGAAAAGGAGAGGGTATAGGTTCTTTGACTGGGCATCCATTCAGGATGTCTATTATCCGACCGGAAAGGATGAAAAGGAAAACATCAGGAAAGAAGTCTTGAAATATAAGAAACTGGCGAGCATGGCTTCGCATACCAATGACTGGCTAAGGCAGATTTCAGACGCAGATTCGGAAAAGTCCCTGTTCGAGAACCATATCACTACAGGAACTAACATAGATGGTAAATGTATCAGGTTAAGTACCATTGAGAAGTATTGCGGATCCATGGTAATGGAATGTTTCAGGGAAGCCTTCAGAAAGAAAGAGAAGTATTCAAGCTGTAGGTTTGACTTTTGCGGTTATGACGGTACACTCTGGTGCGAACCGCGTGAGGGCGGTGACATGGCAGCTGGTTTTATGAAGGAATACCGAAATACAGGGAACGGTTATTATTATTTGCTTATTAATGACAATACCATGATAGGTTGATATAGACTGATTGTATTAAGGTATAAAGGATAGGGATAAACTAACCGAACATTTCATTAATCATATAACACTTTAATCATTTTCTTATGAAATCAATTAAGTCAGTTAAGCTTATCGCAGACGGCATGAAAGGTGCCAATGAATGGCTGAAAAATGCTCAAAAGAAAGCAGCAGAACTTGACCAGTTCAAGGGGGAGCTTGTCAAAATCACAGATGCGAAGGGAAAGTCCGTTCAAGGCTTTTTCAAGAATGTTGAATTCGTTGTCATGGACAATAGGATTACCGCCAGATATACATTCCACCATATTCTTGAATGCAATGGTTTTATCATGGCATCAGCTCATACAGGCTATGTGTATGATGCAGTGGATATACGTAAAACAACCTACAAAAACTATAGCTATAATGTTTGACTCTATAAATCACATTGATATGAAAACGAAACTTTCACCTTATACAATCGCTTCTAACTGTACAGATCTTACTGACATCCGAGATGGTATCAATGAAATACAGGATGAAATGAAAAGGCTTGTTTCTGAAGGTAAGGATGTTCCGTCATTCTTCTACTCCAGGTTATCCAAGCTCCAGACCAAGAGAAAAAAGTTTGAACAGAAAAGTCTGGTTCACATGAATGTGACCATCCGTTTCTTTATAGACGAAGAGACGCTTACAATGGCTGTCCGTCATTGCCTATTTTTCAAAGTAAAACCTACTTTTCCGAATGTAAAGAAGGCTATCAGACTTGCAGTCATGAACAACGGAAAATCAATCATTGATTTCCCGGAATCTTGGGGTGACGACCTTATGGATGTAGAAAAGACTGAAGTTGATAAGACTATGAAGTTGCTTAAACCTGCTTTCGGCTTTTAACACCATGTCTTGGGAAGGAATAAATGTATTTCTTCCCAAGACATGGTATCATTTTTCTGCCATCATTGCATCAATGATAGTCAGTTTCCATAAAGTCATGTGCAATAATCTGACCTTGGGCATTTTTCCTTATCGCCCTTCCACTCCCTTTCTGCTTTACGGTTATCCCGCTATTTTCCGCCTTCTCTTCCATCCTTAGATATTTTATACGGTCTATTTTTTCCCCGTGGTCCCTGAACTTAAACAGACATACATCCGGTGCTTCCTTCTTTAAACCCACAAGCTTGAACTGGTAATGCTTCTTTGTATCATATACTTCCAGTATAAGCCCCGGCAGCCCGTTGAATTTCCAAGGCCCTTCACTTACTGCAATTTCCGGTGTGAACCAGGCTTCATAATCACGACCGTGATAGTGACAGGTAGCCAGTTGACAGGCATACCCTTGAATGGTTCTGATACTGTCCCGAAGAACCCAGTCCTGTGGCGCATATTCTTCCTCTATATAGCAATTGACGATTCCATTTGTAGTGCCAAGCATCACCTGTGAGGTCATCTTACCCTTCGGATAGTTCTTATAAATATAGTCATGCAGGATTCTGGGTATGGGCAAAGAGGCATAGTCCCTTTTCCGGATATTCCCTATCATCATTTCACCCCATATTTTGTGTCCTGTCGGGTCGTAAAACAAGGAATCATAATAAAACATGGGGTAACCGTAACACTGGCTGATTGTTTTCCCGATACGCAAGATCACTCTTTCGGTAGTGACATCCGTACCCAACGTGTCGGTCTGTTCCGTACAGTCGTATTCACACTCCATTATGGATGGTTCCAGTGCCTGTATATATCTGTCAATCTGCCCCCACACACTGGTGCAGCCCATTAAAATAAAAAGCGTCAATAATGTTCTCATCATCAGATTCTGTTAGAGGTCAATATTGTTTTTATAATCTTTCTCCTGCAAGTCATATCCATGTTCCGTTCCCTGATACACAATCGGATACTGGCTTTCCTGCTGATACAGACGGGTCAGGTATTCCGTCCGTTCCATCGGCTTATGCTCCTTTTCATACCAGTTATAGAATGTGACCGGATAACCGGGAGAGAGAACTATCTCGGCCGCAGAATAGAAATAATGCCGGTCCTTGTCGTAGGCTTCCAGTATGAGACCGGGCAAGCCGCACAATTTCCAGGGACCTTCCTGAAAAGGCAGATCCGGAGTATACCAGGCCACATACGCCCTTCCCCTGAAACTGGTTGTCGCCTTCCGGCACCGATACCCACACACCATTTTCACCGAGTCCTGCTGCATCCACTTCATTACAGGTATCTTCTCTTTCACAACCACGGCTTCTTTTCTGCCTATTTCTCCAATTCTCCCATATACATAACAGGAGTCCTTTTGCCTGTCCTTGTACAGGTATTCGCTGGTCGTAGAGATGCCGGCTCTGCGGATGGAATCCAAATTAGACACTCTTGCGTGAAAGCGCTGCAATTTCAGTCTTGCATGCCCCGGCAGAACCTCAATGGAGTCATCCTGACAAGTATAGTAACTGACAAACGAAGTGAACCGTTTGCCCAGCCGAAGAATCATACTATCCCTGTGAATATCGTTCTCTGTCAGAGTATCCCTTTTAACCAGATGTATATAATGACATTCGAGCAATGCCGGTTCAAGCACCTTTTTCTGCTGCCCCTTACATAAGGACGGGGAGAAAGCCAAAGGAATCAAAAGCAACCACAATTTCTTCATATAGCGTAATGTATTTAAGTCATAAAAATCAGGCAAAAGTTCAGAGGCTAAAACAAAATGTACGCACCCACCATGATATTCCTCGGACGAATCGTATAGCTCCTGCTTATTTTAGTGGCATCCGGCAGGAAGGTCGTATAGGCGTATTCCTTTTCGTTTAACAGGTTGTTCAGATGAAAGTCTATGTGCAGCCGTTTCGTCGCCTTATAAGTGGCCTGTATGTCCCCTAAAAAGAAATGCCGGGTATCGGTCTGGCTTATTTTGTTGGCAAAGTGTTCTCCACATACCGTAAAGCTCCATTTTTCGGAAGGCAGGAACCTGACAGAAAGCTTCTGCTGAAGCTGGTAGGTTTTCTCCTTCTCGTCACTGTCACTAATGTGAAACCTGGTATGCGAGAATCCCATCCGATAATTGACGTTCATCCACGAAAGGACATTCATGTCGATTTCCGGACTCAGGGTGAAATTATCCTGACGGCTCTCCACCTTCCCTTCGCTTCGGAACAGAAATGCATCCCTGCGTGACCATCCGCCATCCAACGTAAACTTTGCCTTCGCCCATCCGGTAGCCTTGGTGACACTGAAGTCCAGATTCGTCGTATTCGCTTTCTGCGGAACATCCACATATCCTGACAGAATATACTGGTCCTGCATCCGCTGAGACACGGTGTACGGCGAACGGTTCCAGGATTTTCGGAACCTGATGCTGGAAAAGAACTCGCTCAGCGGTATATTGTATTCTATTCCGCCACCCACAGACGCATCCACCGTATGAAAGAAATCTGTCAGTCCTTCCGTCAGTGTACGGTAAGTGGTCAGCACGGAGCCGGGATAGAAGCCGGACAGACTGACCGGATTCTCCCTGTAGTCTCCTCTGGCCTGAATCTTCAACCTGCTGTTCAATCGATATTCCGCATAGAGTGAGGTCTGCCATGAAAGCTTGTCGTGGCGCAACGCGCTGTTGTCCGCCTCACTGCGATAATGGTAATAATCGAGGGGAAGGCTCAGGGTGGCAACCAGCTTCTCATCCTGGTATTTCATTTCCGGACTGAAACCGGCCTTGACAAATCCCATCTCCATATTGTTCCGTTCCACCACATTCGCTGCCTCCAAACCGTATGAATCCGATTCGAACTTCCGGAACATACCGCCAAGACTGGACTTGAAGTCAAAAGTGAAAAGGCCACTCACCGCACCCCAACTGACGGAATTGTCTGTAAAAAATTCTGAGGGCCGGATATGCTGCATGACAGCCGATTCCTCCCTGGATACACTCAGTCTTTGCGGCTGAGCCTGATACAAAAGATAAGAAGCGAAATTGACGAATTTCTTCCCGTTTCTTTTCATCAGAAACAGGTCGTTGGCGAGTTTCTTCCCTCCCTCATACATATTCTGGCTGTTAGACTGATAGCCGCCTAACCGCACGTCCCGGTCTTTCCAGTCCAGCGTCACATCCAGATTCTCCGTAAGATTATAGTCGCTCCTGTTGATTTCGGTAGAGACCTTCCCATTGAGCACATTCTTGTGAAAATTTCCGTCTTCCACTTCTTCCATCCTCCACTGCTCATTGCCGGCCGGATCATAATAAACGCTTTGGGTCTTCTTCAAGGTATTCTCACGATGGTTCTGATAGGTCAGACTGAACTTTATATCCTGACCGCTCTTCAACTTAAACAGATTGTGAGATGTCACCTGATGCGTCTGGTTCTGGAGTTCGCGTTCTCTCGACAGACCCAATGAATAGGGTGGTGTGATGTCAATATACTCCCTCAATAGATTGGGGGCATTGATTATCTCATTGCGATTGAAGGAGTTCAATTCCTTTGAGATGTCCTGTCCCGTATTGTTTGATTTCAGGGTATTCAATGTCTGAAACCCTTTGCTGAAACGCATGGCCGTTCCTTCTCCATTCCACAGTCCTTCCCCGTCTCCGATACCTCCTGCCGCTTTCAAGGTGCCGATCCATCTCATCCTGGCACCGGATTTCAATCTCAGGTTAATGGCAGCCTGGTCGGAAAAGACAAGCCCTTCGAGCACCTTTATGGGCTGATGGTTCTGCATGACCTCCACGCTTGCCACATCCTTCTGAGGGATATTGTTCGTGGCTATTCCATACTGGGTGCCCAACAAGTTGCTGTTCTCTATATAGAAACGGTTAATCGGTACTCCATTGTAGCTTATCTTACCGTCTTCCGATGTCTTTATACCGGGAAGCCTTTTCAGGACATCTCCGATGGCGCGGTCGCCCTCCTTTGAATAAAGCTGCACATCATACTTTATCGTATCTCCCTGCAGGCGGACCCTCGGTGCTTTTACCACCACTTCCTTGATTTCTATATCCTGGGGAGACAGAAAGACTTCCATTTCTTTCCCTTCTTCCAGTCTCTTCTTACAGGTTTCATAGCCGATGCATGAGAACCGGACATACATGGGAGCGGTTAGGCTTTCAGCTAATTGGATGGCAAATCGGCCATCCTCTCCGGTTGTCCCGAACTTGACAAGCTTGTTTTTCTCTTCTACATAAACCATCACATTCACTCTTCCAATGGGCAAAGCAGTCGCCTTATCGGAAACTTTTCCCGAGAAGGTACGTGATTGGGCGTTTACTAAAAACGGAACATACAGCATTAAGAGGAAAATAGTGTTCTTCATCGCATTGTCAAGGTTTATCAATGAGTCTTTCTGTCTACATATTCTTTGTTTATCACCTCCTGACTCACCAGTTTTCCATCCTGAAAAGTAAATGCCGTAGTCAAAGTGTACCATTCCCGGTCGTAAAGATTTTCCTGATACAGCAGTCGTTCAAGGGGACGGTTATGTATATCCATTGTCATTTCCTTCGCATAGGGGTCACCGACAAGAGCCAGAAAATCACTCTTACTCATTCCTATCTCAATCTTTTCGGAAGTGAATTTACTGTTCTGCACTCCCAAAAGGGACGCACAGCCCACCTGCATGATGCAGCAAGTCAGCAGAACAATTAGTTTAAGTCTCATATTATACAAATTCATCTGTAATCCTTTATGGGTAAGATTCGGTGCCGAATTTATATGTTTATTTTGGAATAAAAAGAATACGAGTCCATTTTTTGTCTTTCTTAAAAATTGGATTTATAATGTTATTTCGTATTTTTGGGCTTAAGAATAAAATTTAGAATCTAAAAGACCGTTTAAAAGAGTAAAATATGGAACCATTCAGACTGTTGGAACCAGAGCATCATGTCCGAATCCATCAAGCAGGTTGTAGAAGATAATCTATACCATTCCGATACGGTACGGATTCATGCACATGTTTACGAAAACACCTCGGCATCAATGAAGGTTCTCGAAAAAAAACTGCTTCAATAAGTGCGGCATCTTCCGGAAAGCCTGCTTCAAGAACGGCCAGTTTGTCAATTGCCATTGTTATGATTTGCTGAAACTATACAAATAGATTTTCTCAAATGAAAACGATATATTTATTATCTCAATAAGTTTGTTTCATCCTTTGTTTTTTGCTACACTACATCCAACATGAGTTATCAAAATGATAATATCATGACTAGTCCTAAATTGATTTTGAGGAATAAAAAATCAATGTAATACAGGGGTTTTGTAGAATAAGCGTATCTTTACGGCATAATAGGAATATTATATGGAAAAAGAACAGACTCAACAACATCCAAGCAATTACAGTCGGTTCATGTCAGGAGAATATTGCAATAGTCTGAACCCGGAGGTACTTGAAATGATTTCCAATACCAAAGCTTGTCTTGCCAGACTTGACAGCCCGGGCTTGGAAGATTCAGAGAGATCTGGTATTTTAAAAAATATGTTTGGTAGCATTGGCCAGCGTTCGACGATAGGACGTAATTTCTTATGCCAGTGCGGAAAGCATATTTTCATTGGGGATAAGTCTGTCATTAATGACAACTGCACAATGATGGACGAGAATCATATCCGTATAGGGAATCAGGTTCTGATTGCCCCGAATGTACAGTTCTATACGGCTACACATCCGATAGACTACAACGAAAGATTCGTCGAGAATTGGGATGAAAATTCGGGTGAACTCTTTTTCCGTACACAGTCTCTTCCGATTACCGTAGAGGACAACGTGTGGATTGGTGGCGGCAGTATAATTCTGGCAGGTATAACAATAGGAACAGGAAGTGTGATTGGTGCCGGAAGTGTTGTGACAAAATCAATCCCGGCAAACTGTGTGGCTGTCGGGAATCCATGTAAAGTGATCCGATACCTGAAGTCTGACAATAAAATCCAAGCAATTAAATCATTCAAACTACGAACTTGGACCAGAGCGGACATACCGGCACTGGCAAAATACCTGAACAATAAAAAAATTTGGGACAATTGCCGTGATGCTCTTCCTTATCCCTATACGGAAAAGGATGCAGAGCAATTCATAAGTTTTGTTGAAGGACAAAGCGAACAGAATAATTACTGCATCGATATCAATCACGAAGCAGCAGGAAATGTCAGCTTCTTCAGAGATACGGACGTAGAACGATATAACGCTGAACTGGGCTATTGGCTTGCAGAGCCATATTGGAACCTGGGCATCATGACCGAAGCCATAAAGCTGGCAGTGGAAGATTATCTAAGCCATTCCGATACAGTGCGGATCCATGCCCATGTTTATGAAAACAACCCGGCATCGATGAATGTTCTCGAAAAAGCCGGTTTCCATAAGTGCGGCATCCTCAGAAAAGCCTGCTTCAAGAACGGCCGCTTTGTCGATCTCCATTGTTATGAATTACTGAAGCTATAATATAACTACACAAATAGATTCTCTCAAATGAAAACGATGTATTATATTATCCCAATAGTTTTCGTCATTCTTTGTTCATGTGGCACTACATCCCGCATGACCTATAACAAGTTTGACGTGTTCTGACTTGTTTGATACCATGCGCATGAAGGTGAGAAACCGCTATGCTGGACAGCACATCGACTTGAACATAGGGCAATACAGTCGCACCCTTTCAGTGAAATTTGTCTACCGTTTTGGAGGCAATATCAGCAAAGAAAAGAAGGAAGTAGATTCTTCCCGCTTTGGTCATTAATAATAAAGGCAAATAGTCTAATTACATTCATTATTTAAAATTTTGAAATTATTAAGGGAGAACCTGATGGTGGTATGCCATTGGATTCTCCCTTTTTATTATTTAATTGATTTTGAGGAATAAAAAAATCAATGTAATACAAGGTTTTGTAGAATAAGCGTATCTTTATGGCGTAATTGGACAATAATATGGAAAGATTCAAACTGCGAGTATGGATTAAATCGGACATACTGTTATTGCAAAAGACCTGAACAATAAAAAGATTTGGGACAACTGCCGTGATGTTCTTCCTTATCCCTATACGAAAAGGGATACTGAGCAGTTCATCGTTTCGTTGAAGGTCAAAGTGAACAGAAGAATTACTTCATTGAGATCAATCACGAAGCAGCAGGAAATATCGGTATTACACTGTTCTGAATTACTGAGACCAAATAATATTTAAGAGTGAAAATATGAAATACATTCAAGATATAGTAAACTGCAATATATCTACACGGATTACAAGGTTAAAAAGGATAGAAAGGTACTTCATCCTTTTCAGAATCCTTATTTTTTTTAGTCTCTTATGCTGCTTTTATATATTATGGGGCAGTTATCTATTATGGATTTTTATCGCTGTCTTTTGTGTGCTTTTTATCATCAGTAGTTTACTGCTTAATAAATTTGATAAAAGACTTGCTTTTTATAATCGATATATCCAATTAACGGAAGAAGATAAATTATATTTTCATAATACCCCGAACAATCAATCATTATGCGATATTCCTGATGGACATCCATTTGCCTATGATTTGGATATTTTGGGTAAAAACTCATTATTATCTCATATAAATAGGACTGTTACGGTCATGGGGAAACATATATTAATAAATTGGATTTTGAATCCGCATCTTGATAAAGATTCAATAATTAATAAACAAGCTGCAATCAAGGAGTTATCTTCTAAAAGCAGATTCAAGACCAATTTTAGAATTGCCGGTTCAGTGTTCTCTTGTGAAAAGGATAATGACATAAACGATTTTAAGTTATGGCTTCAAGAAGAAGATAATAATGCTCAAAATAGAAGTTTAAGATTTCTTTTGTTTTCTATTTTATCGGTTAACTGCATCGTTTTACTGTTAGTGATTTCCGGGTTAATTTCTCCATATATACTAATGAACTCAATTTTATTTTTTGGTATCCTGAGCTTGTATAAAGAACGAGAAATAGATGCTTTACATGAAAAAATTTCTAAAGGAATTCATGCAATGAATACATATGCTGATCTATTAGAAATTATATCAAAAGAATCTTTCCATTCTAACTTATTATCTGAATGGAAGGATTCGTTGTTCAGTACTGAATATGATGCCATAAAAAGTATGAGAAAAGGAAACGGCATCGGAAGCATGTTGGATCAAAGAAAGAATTTGATGTTACATTTCTTTTTTGAGGGTATAATGGGATGGCAAATCATTCAACTTTTCAGAATGAAGAAATGGAAACGACAATACAAGAATAGCATTGTACAATGGTTTGAGATGATAGGCCAATTTGATGCCATAATTTCGCTTTCTCTCTTTGCGGACAAGCATCCTGACTACATATTCCCTACTATCTCAGATAACAAGGGTGAATGTCTTGGCAAATATTTAGGTAATCCTCTGATAGTTAATAAAACATGTGTAACAAATGATATTGAGATTAATAATCAGGGATCTTTTCTTATTGTTACAGGAGCAAACATGGCTGGTAAAAGTACATACATTAGGACTATAGGACTTAATCTTGTCCTAGCTGAAATGGGGCTTCCCGTATTTGCTAAAGAACTTTCTTTCTATCCAGCACAACTTATAGCAAGTTTGAAAACATCAGATTCTCTTTCTAAAAATGAATCTTATTTTTTTGCTGAGTTGAAGAAGCTTAAAAATATTATTGACAGATTAAACAACAACGAAACATTATTTATCTTATTGGATGAAATTTTGAAAGGAACAAATTCCATTGACAAACTGAAAGGATCGGAAGCTTTTTTAGAGAAAGTCATTAATTATAACGCAAATGGAATAATTGCAACTCATGACATAAAATTAGGCGAACTTGAAAAAAAATATCCTGTTTATATACAGAATTTTCATTTTTCATCTGAAATACGAAATGATAAATTATTCTTCGATTACAAATTAAAAAAAGGTATCGTGTCAGAGTTTAATGCAACATATCTGATGAAAAAAATGGGTATCATAAACTAACATGTTCATAAACTATAATTTAATGAATATATTAAAATGAGAATTATAATAAACTGTATATTGATTTTATCGGGGTTAGTAATCCCAGCTTTTGGACAACAATTAAGTCCATACCAGCAAATGGACGATTTTGATACTTTATGTGCAAAATTAGAATATGTACATCCGGATCTTTATCTCTATCAGTCAAGAGAAGAGTATGAAAACAATAAAGCAATGATTAAGGCATCCCTGACTGATTCTATCAGCATATCCGACTTTTATCTGAAAATAGCTCCTTTTGTGGCTAAGATAAAGGATGGCCATAGCATGATGCTGCCTCCTATTACCAATGACCTCATTGCGCATGCAAAGAAGGATGGCAATACCATGCCATTACGAATGCAAGCGACTGGAGATGTCTTTATTGTAGATTATCCAGTGATTGATAATTCCGGAATAAGCGAAGGTGATACGATTCTCAGCATCAACGGTATCAGGTCAAAAAATATGCTTGAACGTATGTATGGCCTTTGGGGGTCCGAGAAGGATAATGGAATAAAAGAAGGCAGCGTAAACGCTTATTGGTCTCCGTTGTTATGGTACATGTACAGATGGGGTGAGTCGTATGAGTTTACGGTAAAACGTGGTGATAAAATTAAAGAGATACGTTTGGAAGGAGTGCCGCAAAGCGTGGCTTTGAAGGTCATTAAGGAAAGGCAGTCTAAGGTCCAGTCAGAAAGTTTCACTTGCAAGTTTTCTTCCGATGATACAAAAGCAATTCTTACCATTCGTAATGTGTATCAGGAAACAGAGTTGAAGGCGTTCTGTGATTCTGTTTTTAAGGAAATAAATCGTAGAAAAATACCGGAGATAGTCATTGACATGCGTAATAATACAGGCGGTTCAAGCAAGTGCGTGGAAAGACTCATTTCTTATTTCCCGCATCCGGATTATTCGCTGTATTCAAAAAGCCAGTTAAAGGTCAGTGCATATTCTAAAGCCTATAATAAAGACAGGCATCCGGAAATATACAGTCAAATCTGCAATTTGCCGGATGGAGAACTTTTTGAAATAAAAGATACTCCAGTCAAAAGTAATTTGGAAGATACAAATCTATATCACGGAAAGATAAGTATTCTTGTAAACAACAAGACTTATTCCGGGGCTTCCACTTTTGCGCACACAATGAGGAATTTGGGCATTGCACGCGTGAAGGGTGAAACAGGATGTCCTGCTGTCTATTTCGGTAATTATTTGCCTTTTACTTTGCCCAATTCAAAGATCGATTATTATATCAGTTTTTCTAAATTTTATGAATAAAAACAGTTAACGAGATGAAAAAGATTATTTTAATTTTCGCCTTGCTCATAGCAGGTCTTTATGGAAAGGCGCAGTCGGTTGTTCCACAGGTAAATGAAAACGTGGAACTGATGAGTATCTTGTCCCGCATGGCCGGATTTCAGGAATATCACATGGATATGGCAGGGCAGTACATAAAAGACATGGACAGCTATTTTAAGGATAATACCGCGCATCCGGCTGTAGGATATATGCAAACACTTCGGAACAGGTATGGCATCTCCTTCGATGCGGTCATGTCCATGGCTATCCATCTGGAAAATCGGAATGGTACTCTTTCATTGATAGAGGAAGATGTCCCTACCTTGGATAAAAGATGGAAGAATGTAGATAAGGATGAGTTTTTGTCTCATCTCAACAATTTTTATAAGGATACAGAATTCAATGCGTTTTTCAAAGCCCATAAAAGCCTTTATGAAAAAGGAATAAAGTCTTATCAAGACAATGTCGTCAACCATTTTGATATAGACTGGTATCCTCGTTTCTATGGCAATGAGCCTCAGGAAGTTTTTTCGGTGATTATCGGTTTCTGCAACGGGGGAGGAAACTATGGAGTAAACCGGCAGATAAAAGGAAAAAAGAAGGAAGTCTTTGCCATTGTAGGCTATTACGTGGATAAGGAAGATACGCCTATGTATAGCAAGGAATATCTGCCGACACTGATTCATGAATTTAACCATTCCTTCATCAATCATTATCTGGATGAAAATAAATATCCTGCATACGTAAAAGAACTTGAGCCTGCCGCCGCAGATTTGTTCAAGTCTTCACTATGGAGTATGTCGAGACAGGCATACAATAATTGGAAAACCATGGTCAACGAGTCACTTGTCCGCGCGGCTGTGATCTGTTATATGCTGGATAAGGCATACAAACCGGAAGAAATAAGGAATGAATTGTTGGAACAGATGCAACGGAATTTCAGGTGGACGCCAGAATTGGTGAGCCTACTGAGAAAATACGAAAAGGAGCAAGCAAAATATGGCAACTTTGAGAATTTCTATCCGAATGTAATAGATTTCTTCAAGGATTATGCTCGGATGGAAAATGAAAGATTTGAGGCGATAAAATAATAAGACCGCTATTACATGAGAATTACTTAAATGTAAAAGATATTTATATGAATAGATTTTTTTCGCTTTTATCAGTCGTGTTACTTTATTGCGGTACAATTTCTGCGCAATTAATAAACATTGATTATAATAACCCGTTATGGTCCTTTGATTATATGCGTGAGGCATGGAAAAACAATATGGATTTTTTGGAAGCAGAACATAGAATCCAAATTGACAGCTCCCATGTAAATCAAAAATTCCGCGATTACTATGGGCAGGCACTGATGACAGTCCAGACTTTCAATGGCAGAATCTTAGAGAAAGACAGAACGGGGTTGCTTTTTAGAAATCCCATACAAAAGCTGAAGCAAAGTGAAGAACTGAGTGAAACAATTACCCCATCAGATGCGAAAGATTTTATCTTGAAGAATTTTTTGGATGAAAAGGTCATCATGTTCAATGAAGCGCATTTATACCCGCAGCATCGCGCTTTTATCAATTCCTTATTAAAGGATTTATATGGCAATGGTTACAAGCACCTGTTTATGGAAGCCTTATCTGCCGAATATGAGGGAGTGGCTTATCCAGAAAGGGAAATGGGGATATATACAAATGAACCGAATATGGCAAATCTTGTCAGAAATGCCATACAAACCGGATTCAAACTGCATGCTTATGACGGTTACGAATATAAAAACAGAGATTCTGTTTCAGCGGAAAATATACTGAAGGTCATCCAAAACAATCCTCAGGACAAGTTCATAATTATATGCGGATTTGCCCATAATAATGAGAAACTTTCCCGTTCACTTGCATCCTATCTGAACCAAATAGCCCAAATAAATCCTTTGACAATAGATCTTACCGTTTATTCAGAACCCGAATCAAGCAATTATTATAAAGAACTCTTAGATTATTATCACATCGAAGTTCCGTCTATATTGACCGGCCCTGACGATAAGCAAGTGGGCATGAAAAACTCATCCGGAAGAGACCTCTATGTGGTTTTTCCACATACGAAGTATGTTCACGGCTATCCACAATGGATGATAACCCCAAAAGAAAACAAATTTGACTCTTTGAATTTCTCTGATTATGATGTGGCAAGAGTATATATAAAAGAAGAACTTACACATATAAAATCTCCGATTCCATATTCCTTCAAATATAGAAATAGTGATAACACAATACTTGTTCCTCTAAGAGATTATAGCATCAGGTATTATAAGCTCAAGGAAGGCAAACCTATTCTTATCAAAAGTTCCGACATAATCACACAATAGGAATGCTCCAATAAGTGCGGAATCTTCAGGAAGGCCTGTTTCAAGAACGGTCAGTTTGTTGATTGCCATTGTTATGAATTACCAATATCTAAATAGGAGATTTTTATATGAAAAACTTAATTTTACTTTTATCGTTTTTTTTACTTAGTTACAGTACTATTTTTGCCCAATCTAATAATGACGCCTCTTTTGCATTGAAGAAAGAGAACGGCCATTATTATTTTGAAACTCAAATTAACGATAAGGTTCCAGCTAGAATGATGTTGGAATCCGGCATTTTCGTAATGGTGATGGATTCCATTTATGCGTTTGAAAATAACGAAGCTATCAATCTGGATTATGTCAGAACACAGGGAAATGAAAAAATGAATCTCGGTGGAAAAGTCTATGATATAACACACAAGGCAAAAGGTAAAGTTCAATTAGGAAACAATATGGAATACTACGGTGAGATTTTTATTCTGTCAGGTTATAACACATACAGCGGAATAGCAATCCCGATACAGAATATATGTAATACAGAGGATGGCAGCCGCATTATTAAACTGGATATGGAAAAACTTGAACTTCGTTCAATGAGCAGAAAACAATTCAAATCGGAGGCTGGAGATTATACAGCTACAGCCATCAACTACGACAGCTATATGGGAATGCCTGCCGTCAAGACACATCTTGACTTTGAGAAGGGATGTAAAAACTATTCTCTCCCCGGTAATTATTTGCTTGACTTGGGGAACGCGTCTTTTGTTTTCCTGATGAAACAAAGTCAGGTTGTGCAGGACTTCCTTCATGATAATCCGGATATTGAGTTGAAGAAGGCATACAACAAGAAAGGAGTGCTTGTTGCAGAAGCAATTACTACAGAAAAGGCCAGTCTATGCAACCGAAGTTTTGAAAAGCAGGTTATTGCCATAACCTCTGCATTGCCTAGATTTACGGTAGAAGGAAGTGTCGGACTGAAATTCTTCGAAGGAGCTGTATCTGTTTTTGATTTTGACAAACAGAAGTTTTATACAAAGTAATTTTACCTGCGAAAAATAATGGAATGATTACTTATTCCACTATATAAAAATTATATTACAATCTTATGTTAAAGAAATTATTACTTGCTTCATGCTTGTTTGTTTCAATAAACATCCAGGCTCAGAATGTCGATGTACGAGTCGGACAGCTTATCAATGAAAGTAATTGGTTTGAGCTGGAACAGGCATTGAAAACAACTCCTGCCGATTCCATATCGCCATTTTTACGCCAGTTGGCTACTGCCATGACGCATCATTATTTCAACCGACCGGACTCGGCATGTACCGTACTTGCTAATTTGCTGAACAATCATCAACAAGAGTTGGGAGATCAAACCATGAGCATGGTTATTCTGTTAAGTACCAATCTGGCAAGAATCGGGCATTACAATGATGCAGCAGATCTTCTTCAGAATCTCTATGACCAACTGACCGCAATGGGAACTGATAGCACCCTAACTGAACCATATAAAGCTCAAGTACAGCAGTATCGTGCTTTGGCTGCTTGCGGTCCTCTTTATCAATCGCTTCATAAATTGAATGAATACCGTATTCCGATGGTTATTAATGATAATGATGGGCAACACTCCATTGAAATGGAAGGGAGTATCAATGGAAAAGAAGGGCGTTTCCTGTTCGATACAGGAGCCGGGGGAAACATGATAACTCCCAAATTGGCAAAGGAATATGGATTGCGTTTTTTGGATACCGACATTACCGTGGCAGGTGTTGGAGGTTTGAAAGAGGGAGGATATGCCATCGCAGACACGTTGCGTATCGGCGGTATGACTTGGCTGAATGTGCCTTTTGCTGTAATTGATACCCATACCGGGCATAAAGAAGCTGATAAGTTTAATGAAAAATACCAGCTTCCTCCTGTCATTGGACTCCCTGTCATGCTTTGTATGCAGGAAATCCAGTTGGACTTTGCCCATCGAGAACTTATTATCCCGGCCATACCTACTCCGAATCCTCTGGGTGGAAGTAACCTCATAGGTACAGATACTGAGGGGTTGCAATTGAAAACGGTGGATGAAACCGGACATCCTCTCTATTTTCATTTTGACACAGGCTTTTATTACACTAATATGGAGCCTACCTGGTATAACCGTCACCGTCAAGTAGTGGATGCTACGGGGGTACCTGACTCATTACGCATTGCCGGAATAGGAGGAGTATCAATTACCCGCACCTACAAGTTACCGCAAATGAAAATCCAGATAGGAAACGGCACCGCGACGGTCGACTCTATCAATGTGAATACGGGCATTGATTTGCATACTGGACAACTAAAGACAACCGCCTTTTCTAATGGTACAGAAGACGGTGTGCTTGGTTTAAACGCACTGGAAAAATTCTCAAAAGTGATTATCAACTTAAAGGATATGTACATGGAGGCCATCCCACTTACAGAAAAACAGTAAGCACATTGTGTTTCAATAGAATTTAAGGGAGAATCCGACGGCAATACGCCGAAAGATTCTCCCTCATTTCATTTATATAGAATTATAATTTTCTATCTTTACATCCAAATAAAAATATGGGACAATGAAAAAAAATCTCTTTACTATTTTATTAATCAGCTTATTCGCAATATATATACCTGCGAAAGCCCAGACTACCACAAGTGAACGGATATATATCCTTTCTTCTGTATGGAAGGATGTGTGCAAGAATTTTGCTTTTCCTGAACGATTTAAGGAGGTTGACCCCGATAGTCTGTACAAAGAGTATATCCCAAAAGTTCTACATGCAGAAAGCGAACAGCATTTTTCTAATCTCATGGCTGAATTTCTTTCGAGTTTTCATGACGGACATACTAAATTTAATGACAACAACATAAAAAGGTACAAAGTGCCTGTTGTCTTTACTTGGGTCAAAGATCAATTATTTGTGACCAATATCCCCACAGCCCTAAAACAAGAAATACCCATTGGCAGTCAAATTGTTGAAGTTGAAGGCAAACCATTGATGGATTACTTGCGAAAACAGGTTTATCCGATTGTCCCGGCTTCCAATGAAAATTGGAGAAAAAGGAAGGCTTTAGACTTCTTTTTGACAGGAGATAAGGATACTCGTTATAATTGTAATATTAAGACCCCCAGCGGAGAGATGAAAGACGTTTCTTTAACAACGGGTATCATAGGGTATGAAGATATATCAGACTGGCTTATTCAGCGGGACAATCGTATATGTTATGTTAAGAATTTACCCGATGATGTTCTCTATATGAAGATGACCACATTTGCCAAACCTCAATCGCTAAAAGAGGAGTTCGAGAGACATCTGTCGCAATTTCTATCGTCAAAAGGAGTCATTTTTGATATACGAGGCAACCGTGGCGGCACGGATGAATCGTGGCATAATCTTATACAATATATAGCAGATCCAGATGTGAATGTTCAAGATGGTATTAAGCTTTCAAGTAGAGTTTCTAATACAGCTATCGAACTGTATGGAAAAAACGTACCTCAAATGGCCGATTATTATAATGGCGTTGCAATGCAGCCACTTCAATTAGACCCATTTAAAAGTAAAATACCTGATTCATTGAAAATCAAATCGCCGATAGTTTTACTTGTCGATGGATTTACGGCTTCAGCAGCCGAAGATTTTGCCATGACGATGAAAAACCTGAAACTTGCCACATTAGTAGGCACCTCGACAGCCGGAGTAGTCAGTTCTCCAAAAGCAAATGATCATGGGCATGGCTATTGGTCTCAAGTTTCATATTGTCGTTTTTCCAATCCAGATGGATCTGATATTATTTATACTGGAGTTGTACCAGACACTACTATTGAATACACCTTGGATGATGTGTTAGGTAAAACCGATACAGCATTGAACACTGCGATAAAAATAATACGTAAACATCAAAATAAGTAATACAATAACGAAATAAATCTGTTAGGGAGAACCAACCGGTTATGCGAGAGGTTCTCCCTTTTATTATTTTCTATGATTCTGAAGAACAAAAATATTAATGTAACATAATTAATTCGTGGATTATTGTATATTTGTAGATGGCAATAATTCAAGAAATATAATATGAAACCTATAACAGCAATAATAGTATTTTTCTCTTTGATGATTCCATCGTTGTTGTTAAGTTACGGCAACTATACATCAGCGAAAGAATATATAATAGATGATGTCAACCAGGCTCTGGCTCAGACCATTCTGTACAAACAATCAGACCATATAACGGCAGACACGCTGAAAGTGTACAGGTCAAATTTAAAAATTGACCAGCTTAAAAAAACTTCCTATCTGGCAATGTGTACGGAGGGAAAAAGCAATGTATCCTTTTGTAGTGATACCATGACCTACAAATGCGGTGAAGAAAGACTTCATGTAAGGGCATACCCCAACTGCTCCAAAGCAGCAATTTTCAGCATGTCCGAACAGACAGTTCCCGGCATGTTGTTTATAGCATCAGTACTTTGGGGAATGTTCTCCATGTTTTACCTGAATCACAAGAAATCTTTATATCCAAATCTTCAGCCTGACAATCAATCAATCAATAGTTTTCGGGGATATTACCTTCTCTGAATCACGGTCATTGTTCTACAATGGAAACAATGAAGAGATTCCTTTCACGCCGATGCAGTATGCGTTCATGAAAATCCTTATCACCAGTGACTGCAAAAAAGTGCCAATCAATGATATTTGTAAAAAACTATGGCCAGCGAAAGACAATTCCAAAGAAACATTATATACACTGGTTCGCCGGTTGAAACCTGTTGTTGAAAGCAACAGCAATGTGCGGATAATTTCGGATAAAGGTGGTTATTACTCCCTCAAAATAGGAAGCTGATGATTATCAGCAAATTGTCAGGCTAATGTCAGCAAAATATCAGCCGTTTTATAGCTGTTTCTTCTTGCCAAAAATTACTTTTGCACTAAAAACAGCTATCCGTCATGAGAAGATTGAAACTTATTTTTTTGCTGCTTTGCAGTATCGTGTGTACAATACCGGTATGGGCTCAACATACCGTCAAGGGTATTGTGAAGGATTCCAAGGAACAGTCTATAACCGGAGCTGGAAAAATCGGAGTATGCTGTTACAGCAAATGATCTGAAGAATAAATCCGATAT
>ENA-OWZO01000482-OWZO01000482.1-human-gut-metagenome-genome-assembly--contig:-NODE-482-length-20022-cov-8.819402_pt1 | contig 20022 bp, 16 predicted proteins | sample MGYA00249260_ERZ652115 | MGnify/ENA primary metagenome ERZ652115 (study PRJEB26925, sample SAMN05827127) | human gut metagenome | biome: ENVO:2100002; feature: ENVO:00000062; material: ENVO:00002003...
TCTCGTGGGCTCGGAGATGTGTATAAGAGACAGGACCAGCATGGTTCGTGAACTTCTCTATGGCAGCTGACACCGAAGGATCTATCGGTTACAACGGTGGATGGGGCGCTACACCAGGACCTCAGGGCTTCTATTGGGGCGGTACATGGATCTGTGGAGCAACAGGTACAGATAACGCAGGTCTCGTAAAAGATATCATCTTAAAGATGACAACAGATGAGACAATCATGAAAGATATCGTAGTAAAAGATGATGATTTCGTTAACAATAAACCAGCTATGGAAGCAATGGCAGCAGATACAAGCTACCAGAGTAAAGTATTAGGCGGACAGAACCCATTGGCTATGTACTGTGCAAGTGTAGAAAAACTTGATTTAAGTAACCTTTCTGCATACGATCAGGGATGTAACGAAGAGTTCCAGAACGCAATGAAGAACTACTTTGAAGGCAATGCTTCACTTGATGATGCACTTGACTTATTCTACAAAGCAGTTGTTGAGAAATATCCGGACTTAACATACTAAAATAATAAGCCGCGCCTGCCAGACCGGCGGGTGCGGCTATCTTTATATCTATCTCCGGACGGAGAGAAAGCAGTCAGCGGCGTAAAGCGCAGAGCTGACAGCAGATTTGCACAAAAAGATGTCCGTGAAGGGATGCTGTGAACTCTGTGAAAAATAAAAAGAAGGGGGCAAGAGGCGTTATGAAGAAGAAAAGCAGTAAAGCAGTCAGATATAACAAATGGGGTTACATTTTTCTGATTCCTTTTATTCTGGTGTATGTTGTATTCCAGCTTATACCACTGTTTAATACCATTTATAACAGCTTTTTTGAAAATTATTTATCAGGTCTGACACAGATCGGACCAAACTTTGTGGGACTGGAGAACTACAAAACGCTGTTTACACAGGGCGATATCTGGATTTACGCAAAGAATACCATGATTTTATGGATCATGTGTTTTGTGCCACAGATTATTTTGTCATTACTGTTAGGTGCATGGTTTTCTGATGTGCGTTTGAAATTAAAAGGAAGCAGATTTTTCAAGACCGTGATCTATCTGCCAAACCTGATCATGGCATCCGCATTTTCCATGTTGTTCTTTACACTGTTCTCAGATGGTGGACCGATCAACTCGATTTTAATGCAGATCGGAATCATTTCAGAGCCATATAAGTTTCTGGCAAACACAGGAAGTGCGAGAGGGCTGATCGCCCTTATGAACTGCCTGATGTGGTTTGGTAATACGACTATTCTTTTAATGGCAGGCATGATGGGTATCGATACTTCCCTATTTGAAGCGGCAGAAGTGGATGGAGCAACTTCCACACAGGTATTCTACAAAATTACATTACCGCTGCTCCGGCCGATTTTAGTATATGTTGTGATCACATCGCTGATCGGTGGATTACAGTTATTCGATGTACCACAGATTTTGACCAATGGTACCGGTGATCCAATGAGATCGACCATGACATTGATCATGTTCTTAAATAAACATCTGTACAGCAAGAACTACGGAATGGCTGGTGCAGTATCCGTAATCCTGTTCATCATCACCGCAATTTTAAGTCTTATTGTCTTTAAGGTAACTGGAAACGATAAGAGAAAAGCATGAGTAGAATAGAAAGGTGAGGTGTTATTATGAACGAAAATAAAAATCTGAAAAAAGGACTTGGAATCCATGCAAGAAGATTTATCGCTTATATAGTCCTGATTCTTGTTACATTTGCCTGCCTGTTCTGGTTCTATGTGCTGTTCATTAACGCGACCAGATCGAACGGTGAACTGCAGGCCGGATTTACACCACTGCCAAGCACACATCTGCTGGAAAACTGGAACAATCTGGTACACGGAACACTTCCGGTATGGCAGGGTATGATAAATAGTCTGATCGTATCGGTACTGTCAGCAGCGTTATGTACTTATTTTTCAACCATGACAGCTTATGCGATCCATGCATATGATTTTAAACTGAAAAAATACATCTATGCATTTATCTTAGCAGTTATGATGATCCCTACACAGGTAACTGCACTTGGATTTGTAAAATTAGTCGGTACATTAAAAATGGAAGATACATTTATCCCTTTGATCGTCCCAACGATCGCTGCACCGGTCACATTCTTTTACATGAAACAGTACATGGAAAGTACATTGCCGGTATCTCTGATCGAGGCAGCCAGAATTGATGGTTCCGGTGAGTTCCATACATTTAACAATATTGTACTTCCATTAATGAAACCTGCCATTGCAGTACAGGCAATCTTTACATTTGTAAGCAGCTGGAATAATTATTTTGTACCGGCTTTGATCTTACACAATGACAAGAAAAAGACACTGCCAATCTTAATCGCACAGCTTCGTGCAGCTGACTGGCTGAAGTTTGATATGGGTCAGGTTTATGTGATGATCGCATTTTCTATCTTCCCAGTTATTATCATTTATCTGATCTTATCCAGACACATCGTACAGGGTGTTGCCCTCGGCAGTGTAAAAGGATAAATTAGAATATAGCTACAAATGAAAAAACCTTCCCTGAGAACCGTCGTGATTCCCCATATCACGGCGGTTCTCCTTTGATGTAGCAGAAAAAGATTACAATATTAAAAAACATCAGAAAAATTATCTGAAATAATCAAACATAGGCTCTTTTTTTCCAGTTGCTAATGTGCTATAATAGGCACAGATTTTGGAAAAAAAGAAATGGTTGAGAAGTGAATCTGCACAATCCTTTCAGAACGGAGGAAGACATGACAGAAGGCGGTTTTTTAGTTTTCATGGGAATTTTATTACTTTTGGTTGTCATCGTTGTTGTGATAGCGGTTGTTTCATCTGTGGCAGGTGCGGCAGCAGCAATCGTTGATGATGAAGACAGCGAAGATGAATAGAACAGGGTGAGAACAGAATAGTGGGGCGGTACTTTTGTGCCAGTCCCCTTTTTGCAGGTCTTATGGATACTGCGAAATGTCCCGAGATCGAATCATAAGAAAGGAGACAGAGATTATAATGCAGTTACTTACATTTTTGTTAAATGGAGTGAAGTTTGGTATTCCTGTCAATGATGTGGAATCCATTGAAACAAGAATGAATGTGGTGAATATTCCAAATTCACTGCCACAGGTTCATGGGATCATGAATCTGCACGGAGAAGTTATTGCAGTGTACAGTCTGGCAGAACAGTTTCATTATCCGGAACAGGAAATCAACAATATCATCGTTGCATCCATGAATGGTACAAAGATTGGGCTTGAGGTTGGAAACGTGGATGAGATTATTGATGTCCCGGATGAGAAGGTTATTTCCATGCCAGTCATTATGAAAGCAGTAGAAAATTGTTTTGATGAGGTTGCTTCCTATGCAAAAGAACTGATCGTTCTGATCGAGGTATCAAAGCTGATGCCGGAAGCAGAGCAGCAGGCAATACAGAAATTGGTAGAACAACAGTCATAAACAAAAAAGAGTAAAGCCTCTGTTATTATATATTGGAAAGATACAGTCTCGTGGGATGGAGTACCGATAGGTACTCCATTTTTGCGTAAATAGGAAATTTTGTTCCATTTCTAAAATAATTCTAAATTCTGTCCGATTTTCCTTGCATTTTGATGAGAGAGGAGTAAACTGATTTTTGCCGACCGACCGGTCGGTTTTGGCTTGCGGGAATGCAATAGCCAATCAGACATATAATTTTTCAGGAGGAACGAGAATGATCCCGAAGTATAGTGTAAAACGTCCGTACACAGTGTTAGTGGCTGTTGTACTGGTGATCGTTTTAGGAGTTGTTTCGCTGACGAGGATGACAACAGATCTGCTGCCGGCAATGAATCTGCCATATGTGATCGTTGTCACGACGGATGTAGGGGCAAGTCCGGAGGAAGTGGAAAAAGATGTGACATCGCCGATCGAAGCGGCAATGGCGACGACTTCCAATATTAATAATGTAAGTTCCATGTCCTATGATAACTATTCTATGGTTGTTTTGGAGTATGAACAGAGCACAAACATGGATTCTGCCATGATTGAGATCCAGCAGCAGCTGGATCAGTTGACCGGACAATTTCCGGATTCAGTGGGCACACCAATCATTATGCAGATCGATCCGGATATGATGCCGGTTATGATCGCATCCGCAGATGTGGATGGAATGGATCAGGCAGAGGTATCTGATTATGTGGACAATGAATTATTACCACTGCTTGAGAGTATCGAGGGTGTGGCATCTGTGACGGCAACAGGTGTGCTGGATACGGACCTTCAGGTAACCATGAATCAGGAAAAAATAGATGCTTTAAACGAACAGATTTTAAGCAAAATAGATGCCCAGTTTACAGATGCACAGGCAGAGTTAGATAAGGCATCTTCCCAGATCGACAGTGGGAAAAAGAAGCTTTCCGATGGTGAAAAAGAGATGGGAAGCCAGCTTGGAGCAGGTGAAAATGAGATCATTAATAATAAAATCCAACTGTTTAACACCGAAGCAGATCTGACCACACAATTATCAGATCTTCAGAAATCACAGTCGTCCATGGATGGTGCAATCAAGTCGTTACAGTCAGCTTATGATGGAGCAACACAGTTACAGAGCGCGATTGACGGTTTACAGAAAGCAAAAGACGGTGTCAGCCAGGCGAAGAGTGGGGCAAAGCAGTTATATCAGGCGCACGATGGTGTAATGGCAATTTTAACAGCAAAAAATCCAATGACAGGTGCAGACATGACAGTGGAGGAAGCGCTTGCAGCAGCGGTTCAATATGGTCAGATGACACAGGAACAGGCGAATCAGTTGAAAACAGTGATTTCAACTTTACAGGCAGATCCTAAAATGTTAGAAGCATATAAAAATGCGGCCAGCGAATCCGATTTCGTCGCCTACATGGAATCCACAGCCATTGCCCAGATCAATGCACAGGCAGGGACTTCCTATACAAGTGAGAGTGACATTGCCAGCCAGATCGTGACATTACAGTCCAAACTGGATGATATCAATGTGATGCTGACGAGTCAGGCATCCTCTTTTGCAGATGCAGGCGTGACGTTGACTTCTTACAAAGACATTCCTGCTGCAATCTCAAAATTAAGTGAGAGCAAGACGCAGATTGCGACGGGAATTGCGACGATCGAGTCTGCCCAGACACAGGTGGCAGACGGTAAAACGTCTTTAGATGACGCATTAGTGACTTTAAATGAATCCCAGATATCCGGTATCATGGAGATGAGCAAGGGATATGCGGATCTTGCTGTTGCAGCAAATAAGATCGAAGAGGGACAGAGCCAGTTAGATGATGCAAAAGAACAGGCAAAAGATTCAGCGGATCTGAACACGATCCTCACAATGGATACCTTAAAAAATCTTCTGACAGCGCAGAACTTCTCCATGCCGGCAGGTTATGTGACAGAGGGGAACGAGCAGTATCTGGTGCGAGTCGGAGATGAGGTGACATCCAAAGCTGATCTTGAAAATCTCGTTCTGATGGATCTTGGTATGGATGGTATCGAGCCGATCAGACTGTCAGATGTGGCAGATATCGAATACATTGACAATTCCGGAGATTCCTATTCCAAAGTAAATGGAAATCCGGCGGTGATGCTTTCGATTGAAAAGCAGACCGGCTATTCCACCGGAGATGTGACAGACCGGTTATTGGACAAATTTGACAGTCTGGAAAAAGAAAATACAGCGTTACATTTGAGCGTTCTCATGAATCAGGGAATTTACATTGACATGATCGTGAAATCAGTCGTAGAAAACATAATCGTGGGAGCCATCCTTGCAATTATTGTATTGTTATTATTCTTAAAAGACATCAAACCTACACTTGTAATAGCATGTTCGATCCCGCTCAGTGTTGTTTTTGCAGTGGTACTGATGTACTTTACGAATATTACGTTAAACATTATTTCACTGTCGGGTCTGGCGCTCGGAATTGGTATGTTGGTGGATAACTCCATTGTCGTGATCGAGAACATCTATCGATTGCGGGGAGAGGGGTATTCCATCCGGAAAGCAGCCGTGGAAGGCGCTTCACAGGTGACAGGAGCAATCATAGCTTCCACACTTACAACCATCTGTGTATTTGCACCGATTATTTTTACAGAGGGTATCACAAGACAGTTATTTGTTGATATTGCGCTGACAATTGCATTTACGCTTGCAGCCAGCCTGCTCGTGGCATTGACTTTCGTGCCGATGATGGCAGCAGGATTATTAAAAAATACAAAAGAGATCAGGCATAATTTCTTTGACAAAGTAAAAGAGGTTTATGGAAAAATTTTAGCTGTATGCCTGCGTTTCAAGCCAATCGTATTTATCGCGGTGATCGTTTTGCTGGGAACAAGTGTTGTGGCAGCATTCTCCAGAGGATATTCTTTCATGGATATGAATATGGAGACGAACCAGATCAGTGCGACGATTTCAGCAAAAGAGGATGAGACGCTTACTTTTGATGAACTGACAGAAATGGCAGACGAAGTCGTGGAAAAAGCATTGACGATTGATGGTATTGAGACCATTGGTGCCATGGCAGGTGGAAGTGCTCTTTCCATGATGGGAGGAAGTTCTACAGACAGTATTTCCATGTATATGATTCTGGATGAAGAATCTGAAGTGAGCAGTGCAGATGTAATCGAACAGTTGGATGAACTGACAAAAGACATGGACTGCGAAGTTACAACAGACACCTCCGCTTCTGATATGACATCACTTATGGGAAGTGGACTGACGATCAATGTAAAAGGAAATAATCTTGACAAACTGCAGGAACTTGCAGGCGAGGTTGCAAAAGTCGTAGAGAACACCGAGGGAACTGTGGATGTGGATGATGGACTTGCCAATACGACACCGTCTTTCACCATTTCTGTAGACAAGGAAAAAGCTGCGAAATATGGCATGACCGTTGCACAGGTATTCCAGCTTGTTTATGGGGAGATGACATCGTCAACCTCCGCAACAACGATCTCTACCGATGTAAATGAGTATCAGGTTTACGTACAGAGCGAGGAACAGTCCGATGTTACATTGGCTGATATCAAAAACCTGACCTTCACTTATACAGACAGAGAAGGAAACGAGACAGAAACAGCACTTTCTGATATTGCACAGTTTGAGGAAGGTTACACCTTAGGAACGATCAACCGTGATGCGCAGACCAGATATATCAGTGTGACCGCAGGAGTGGATGATGACCATAATGTCAGTCTGTTAAGTAATGAGATCCAGAAAGAGTTAGATAAGATCGATCTGCCGGAAGGATACTCCATTGAGATGGCAGGTGAGGACGAGATGATCGCAGATGCGATGAATCAGTTGTATCTGATGCTTCTTTTGGCAGTTATCTTCATTTACCTTGTCATGGTAGCACAGTTCCAGTCACTGTTGTCGCCGTTTATCATTATGTTTACAATCCCGCTGGCATTTACAGGCGGTCTGTTCGCACTTTACTTTACCGGCAACGAAGTCAGCGTTGTGGCAATGATCGGATTTGTCATGCTTGCCGGAATTATCGTAAATAACGGTATCGTTATGGTAGACTTTATCAACCAGCTCCGCCGTGGCGGAATGGAGAAAAAAGACGCCATTATCGAATCCGGAAAAACGAGACTCCGTCCGATCCTTATGACCGCACTCACCACGATCCTGTCCATGTCCACGATGGCAGTCGGACTTGGAGAAGGTTCAGAAATGATGCAGCCAATGGCGATCGTAACGGTTGGCGGTTTGTTATATGGTACACTGTTAACTCTGATCGTTGTTCCATGTATTTATGATGCATTCAACCGCAATAAGAGCATGGTCGAGGAGGACTTATAATGGATGAGCAGAAACTGATCCACGATCCATCACAGAAAGTACTTGCCATGTATCAGGCAGTCATTGAGTTCATTAATGAAGGCTGTGATATCAACACTTTAAAAGTAGCTGATATCACAGGCCGGGCAGGCATTGGAAAAGGAACAGCATACGAATATTTTTCTTCAAAGGAAGAGATAATCTCTTCTGCAATTTTATATTATGTGAAAGTGTGCTTTGAAAAACTGCAGGTAATTTCTACAGATAACAGAACGTTTCAACAGAAAATTAACGAGGTCATGGATTTTATTGATGAGCATGTAAAAGAAAAGCAGGGTGTCTTTTTCCTGATAAAAATGGTATTGGAATCATACGAGATACCAAAGAATCTGAAAGATGAGTATGAGCGTATGAAACACCAGTGCTGTGATAAGGAGAAAAACGAGATTATCGACTGCATTGTGGAGGAGGGTGTCCGCGAAGGTCTGATCCGGGAGAAGAATGTTTTCCTGCGAAGAGCCGCGGTCGAAACCCAGCTTTCGGTCTATTTTATGTACCGCATCGCAGCAGAGAAAAAAATGGAGCTTGACCTGGAGGCAGATTTTCTGAGAGAATATGTCTATCAGAATCTGTTGAAATTATTAGGATAGGAAGAAGGAATGAATATGTTAACATTTTTATTTATCGTGCTAATGCTGGGCGTTTTTGGAAAACTGCTTGTTTTTGCAATCAAGGCAACATGGAGCATTACCAAGATTATTGTTAATATTGTATTTTTGCCATTAGTCATTATTGGATTATTTGTGAGTGGTCTGGCATATGCAGCGCTGATCGTACTTGCAATTGTAGGAATTGTTTCACTGATCAAAGATCACATGTAAAAACTGATCAAAGATCACGTGTAAAAAATCAGTTGACAAATGCCACTTTAGCTTTTATGATGAAAAAAGATATAAAAAGGTGATGAGAAAGAGGAGTACACACAGACACCTGAAAGAGAATGACATTCACCGGCTGAGAGATGTCACCAGAACATGTTGTGTGGAAGGTAGCTTTTGAACCGTCGCGCTGAACCTGTCTGTTGCAGATAAGTGGCAGAACTTGCAAGTTGATCATGCGGAGAAAAATTTCGTATATCGCCAGAAGCAGTCAGAAGTAAGCGAGAACGAGTTGTCCCCGTTACTGGACAGTGGCTTAGGAATGAGCCTGTAGAGATATGTTGTTTTTGCAACATAACAAAGGTGGTACCGCGTTGACACGCCCTTTGCATCCGTATGGATGTGAAGGGCTTTTATTTTTTTAAGAAAGGAAAAAGACAAATGAAGGAATTAGCAAAGACCTATGACCCAAAGGGCATTGAAGAACGTCTCTATAAAAAATGGGAAGACAACGGTTACTTCCATGCAGAAGTAGATCGCAGCAAGAAACCATTCACCATTGTGATGCCTCCACCAAACATTACCGGACAGCTTCACATGGGACACGCATTAGACAATACCATGCAGGATATTTTGATCCGCTACAAGAGAATGCAGGGTTACAATGCATTATGGCAGCCTGGAACAGACCACGCTTCCATTGCAACCGAAGTAAAAGTCATCCAGTCCTTAAAAGAAAAAGGAATCGACAAGGCAGATCTTGGAAGAGAAGGTTTCTTAGAGAAATGCTGGGAGTGGAGAGAGGAATACGGTAACCGTATCATCAACCAGTTAAAGAAAATGGGATCTTCTGCTGACTGGCAGAGAGAACGTTTTACCATGGATAAAGGATGTTCTGATGCCGTACAGGAAGTTTTTATTAAATTATATCAAAAAGGATATATCTACAAGGGTTCCCGTATCGTAAACTGGTGCCCGGTTTGTAAGACATCCATTTCCGATGCGGAGGTAGAGCATGAGGAGCAGGACGGATTCTTCTGGCATATCAATTACCCGGTAGTTGGTGAGGAAGGAAGATTCGTAGAGATCGCAACGACAAGACCGGAGACTTTATTCGGAGATACCGCTGTTGCTGTAAACCCGGATGATGAGAGATACAAAGACATCGTTGGAAAAATGTTAAAACTTCCGATGACAGACCGTGAGATTCCGGTGATCGCTGATCCATATGTAGACAAAGAGTTTGGAACCGGATGTGTGAAGATCACACCAGCCCATGACCCGAACGACTTTGAGGTTGGAAAACGCCACAACCTGGAAGAAATCGTTGTCATCAATGACGATGCAACCATGAACAAGTTAGCAGGAAAATATGAGGGAATGGACCGCTACGAGTGCAGAAAAGCATTAGTAAAAGATTTAGAGGAAGCTGGACTTTTAGTAAAAGTTGTTCCACATTCCCACAACGTAGGTACACATGACCGCTGCGGCACAACCGTTGAACCAATGATCAAACAGCAGTGGTTCGTGAAAATGGACGAGATGATCAAACCGGCAGTTGAAGGCGTAAAAAATGGTGATATCCAGTTACTTCCAAAACGTATGGAGAAGACATACTTCAACTGGACAGACAATATCCGTGACTGGTGTATTTCCAGACAGTTATGGTGGGGACACAGAATCCCGGCATACTACTGTGATGAGTGTGGCGAGATGGTAGTTGCGAAAGAAGCACCTCATAAGTGTCCGAAATGTGGATGCACCCATATGACACAGGACCCGGATACCTTAGATACCTGGTTCTCCTCTGCTTTATGGCCATTCTCAACACTTGGCTGGCCGGAAAAAACAGAAGACTTAGATTACTTTTATCCAAATGATGTTTTAGTAACCGGATATGATATTATCTTCTTCTGGGTAATCCGTATGATCTTCTCCGGTTACGAGCAGATGGGCAAAGCGCCATTCCATACCGTATTATTCCACGGTCTGGTACGTGACTCCCAGGGACGTAAGATGAGTAAGTCTCTTGGAAACGGTATCGATCCGTTAGAGGTTATTGACAAATATGGTGCTGACGCACTTCGTCTGACACTGATCACAGGCAATGCACCTGGTAACGATATGCGTTTCTACTGGGAGAGAGTAGAGTCTTCCAGAAACTTTGCCAATAAAGTATGGAATGCTTCCCGTTTCATCATGATGAACTTAGAGGGCGCAGAGATCAAAACCCCTGCTCTCGATGAATTAAAGGCAGCCGACAAATGGATTTTATCCAGAGTGAACACACTTGCAAAAGATGTGACAGAGAACATGGATAAATTCGAGATGGGTATCGCCGTACAGAAAGTTTATGACTTTATCTGGGATGAATTCTGTGACTGGTACATCGAGATCACAAAAGTTCGTACCTATAACAAAGAGAATGATCCGGCATCTGCAAATGCAGCATTCTGGACCTTAAAGACGGTACTGACAGAGGCATTAAAGCTGTTACATCCATTTATGCCGTTTATCACAGAGGAAATCTTCTGTACGCTTCACCCGGAAGAAGACACCATTATGCTCGCAAAATGGCCGGAATACAAAGCAGAATGGAACTTTGCAGCAGAGGAAGAGATGGTAGAGCACTGCAAAGACCTTGTAAAAGGTGTTCGCAACCTCCGTACTGAAATGGATGTTCCACCATCAAGAAAAGCAAAGATTTTCATTGTATCTGACGATGCGAAAATTAGAGACACGTTTGAATCAAACAAAGAAGTTTATGTAAACCTTGCAGGTGCAAGTGAGATCGCAGTACAGGCAGATAAGACAGGAATCGAGGAGGATGCTGTTTCCGTTGTAATTCCTGGAGCAACACTTTACCTTCCACTGGAAGATTTAGTAGACTTTGAAAAAGAAAAAGAACGTCTGTTAAAAGAACAGGCACGTCTGGAGAAAGAACTCGCGCGTTCTAAGGGAATGCTTTCCAATGAGAAGTTCTTAAGCAAAGCTCCGGAAGCAAAAGTGCAGGAAGAGAAAGACAAGCTTGCAGGCTATGAGCAGATGATGGCTCAGGTCAAAGAGCGTCTTGCACAGATGAAATAGAACAATAACCGTCCAGTCTCCCTAGCCGGTGGCGTGGACGGTTATTTTTATGGCAGGGTGTGTCATTGGTTTGTTCAACATGCACAAATTACAGAGCGAAAATGTGCGAAAAAGCAGAAAACTTGCTTGAAAAAAAGACTGGAAACGAGTATTATATAGTATATATACGATTTTTTGTAGGAAGAAGGGAGTTGGAAGAATGGCATTACCAAGTATTTCTACACCAAAAGTGAAGATTGTGAATAAAGACTTAGAGGCATGGATCAGACTCCCTGCACTGGAAGAAGGAGAACACTATACGATCGAGTATCTGCACGATGTATTACGGGTGAACCAGATTACTTATGGAATTGATGAAGCACAGCTTCAGAAGATCCTCGATGAAGAAATCTATGAACAGGACGTACTGGTGGCAAGAGGCATACCGGCAGTAGAGGGACAGGATGGATTCTATGAGTATAAGGTGAATATGAACCTTGAGAAAAAGCCAAAGATACTGCCGGACGGATCCGTAGATTACTGGTCCATGTACAGTGTACAGTCGGTTCAGAAGGATCAGGTCATTGCGATATATCATCCGGCTGTAAAGGGAACAGATGGAATCGGAGTTTCCGGAAAACCGATTGCCGCAAGGGTTGCCAGAGAACAGGGAACACTTCGCGGAACCGGTTTTGGACGAAGTGAGGATTACCTTACCTATTTTTCGCTGATGGATGGGAAGATTGATATTGAGAATGATAAGATCAGGATCCAGCCAATCTATGAGGTGAGCGGAGATGCGAATCTTACTACCGGAAGCATAGATTTTACAGGAGATATTGTGATCCACGGCAGTGTGGAATCCGGAGTTACGATCAAGGCAACCGGAAGTATCACGATTGATGGAAACGTGGAAGCCTGTAATCTGGAAGCCGGTAAGGATATCATTTTAAGAAGTGGAATGGTCGGAGGGAACAAGGCACATGTCAGAACCAAAGGAAATCTGTATGCAAAGTTTATTGAGTATACAGTCATCCAGGTAGAGGGAGATATGGAGGCAGACGTATTGCTCAACTGCACAGTTGCGTGCAGAGGATCTATTCTGATCCAGGGCAGAACAGCGAAGATCATCGGTGGAGATGTCAGCGCAGTCAAGGGAATCAGGGCTACCACGATCGGAAATGAAGCGGAGATGCGGACAGCTGTTTCTGTTGGGGTAGGCACGGATTGCATAGCAAGGCTGAACCTGCTGAAGAAGAAGTTAGAAATCACCAAAATGGAAATTGACAAGATCGAACAGGGACTTGCCAAGTTTGAAGAGATGGAGAAGGAGCGTGGCGTCAGCTATCGGGAAGATCCGCGAAGAGTGGCGCTTCTGCGTACCAGAATCCAGAATATGGCGACACTCGCAGGGGATGAGGGTGAAGTGAAGCGGCTTGAGCATATGATCTCAGATGGAGCAAATGCAACGGTCTGTGTGACAAGAGATGTATTCCCTGGGGTATCCATAGCGATCAGGGATCAGATTTTAAATGTAAAAAACAATGCAAAGTGCGTAGAGTTCTATCATCTGAACGGAAAAATCTGCACGAGAACAGCAGAGGATTAACGGACAGTAACATGCAAAGGATTAAGAAATAAAAAAGAGCAGGATAGCATTTCAGGGGAAACAGGTTACAACCATAATTTTCCTGAAATGCTATTTTTATATTTCATATTATTGACGAAAAACTACTTTATTTTAATGGAAATTTCATAATTTGACATTGAAAGTGAATTCTTCCTATATTATAATCAATCAGTGAGAGAGAAATGATCAGTCAGTACAGGAAAGGTACGGAAATTAAGATGATAAATTTTGAAGAAGAATTGAAAAACTTTAAACCAAGTCTGGAAGTGGAAGAGGCAGAGCAGGCAATCTATAATCATGAGCTGACAGACATGACGGATGTTATGCAGGAAATGCTGCAGGAATTAAAGCAGCAGAACAGATAACAGGTAGATCACATGCACAGTGGCATGACAGATAGAGAGGTTTTTCATGAGATGTTATAATTGCGGTGCAGAACTTGGCAAGGGAGATAACTGCCAGAACTGCGGAACGAATGTAAAAGTATACAAAAAGATTTTGATGGCATCTAATGCCTATTACAATGATGCATTGGAGAAAGCCGGTGTCAGGGATTTGTCAGGGGCAATTGAGAGCCTGAAAATCAGTCTGCGTTTTAATAAATTAAATATTGATGCAAGAAATTTGCTTGGATTGATCTACTACGAGATGGGAGAAGTGGTGACTGCCCTCACGGAGTGGGTGATCAGTAAGAATTATCAGCCGAAGGATAATCTTGCGAGCAGGTACTTAGATGAAGTGCAGAAGAATCAGGCAAGACTGGATTCTGTCAATCAGACGATCAAGAAATACAATCAGGCATTGCTTTACTGCAAGCAGAACAGCCGTGATCTTGCAATCATTCAGTTGAAAAAAGTATTGTCGCTGAATCCAAAGCTGGTGAGTGGACATCAGCTTCTGGCGCTTTTATATATTCAGGAAGGACGCTATGATCTTGCGAAGAAATCACTGCGGAATGCCGGAAAAATTGATGCCAATAATACTGTGACACTGCGCTATCTGAAAGAAGCCAATGCAGCCTTAAGAGAGCAGAATCCGAGCAAGAAGCAGAAGAATGATGAACTCATTTCCTATCAGAGTGGCAATGAGACAATCATCCAGCCAAAATATCTGAAGGACAATTCTGCAGTCGGTACGATCATTAACATGGTGATCGGAATCGCAATCGGAATTGCAATCACCTGTTTCCTTGTGGTTCCTGGCGTGAGAAGAACCGTGATGAACAATACGAAAGCAGAAGTGCTGGATGCAAATAATACGATTTCTTCCAAGAATCAGACGATCACAAGCCTGCAGAGTCAGGTGGATGACCTTACCAGTCAGATCACGGATGCGAAGAACAGCGAGGAAGAATCTGCCAACAAACTGGAAAGCTATGACAAACTTCTGACTGCATATGAGACATACACCACAGGAGACATTGAGAAGGCAGGAGATGCATTGAGCAGTGTCAATGTGGATGACCTGAGTGCAGATGCAAAGAGTATTTATGATACCATCAATGCACAGGTGAATGCCGAATACATGGCTGCATTATATAAGGAAGGTTATGATGCATATTCCGGCAAAAAGTATGATGATGCCGTGAGTGCACTTTCCAAAGTCGTCGAGATGGATGAAAACTATGAGAATGGAAATGCACTGTACTATCTTGCACAGGCATACCGCAAGAACGAGGATATGGAAAATGCCAAAATCTATTATCAGAAAGTGGTAGAATTGTATCCAAATACAGAGCGCGCTGCAAACTCACAGAACTATCTGGATCAGAGTGAGACAGACACCGCCCGTTAATAAAAAGACAAACTGATATTAAAAAGTACGAAGGAGATCGAACCGGAAATTCCGGGGAGACTCCTTCTTTTTTTATTCATGACAATAAAATGTCTGCGGAGCGAGCATTCTATTGTTGAAAATCATAAGCAGAATGGAAAGAGAGGAACAAGAGCATGAAAAGCCAGTATATTATGGAAAAAGGATGTTTAGTTGTCTATGTGCCGCGTGAGTTAGACCATCATCAGGCAAACCGCATCCGCACGGAGACAGATCTTCTGATCGACACCTACCATGTCAGACATCTTGTGTTTGATTTTACAGAGACAGAGTTTATGGACAGCTCCGGGATTGGGGTGATCATCGGGCGGTGCAAAAACTTAGGCTATTCCGGTGGGGATGTGAGTGCGTGCCATCTGAACGAGCGCGTGGACAAGATATTTACCGTATCCGGGTTGAAAAAAATCATTCAGGTAAAAGAATAGGAGATAGTGGAGGAAGTAAAAATGAGCAGTCAGAACGAGATGAAACTGATATTTGATGCCAGGTCGGTGAATGAAAGTTTCGCCAGGGTGGCGGTGGCGGCATTTATAGCAGAATTAAACCCAACGTTAGACGAGATTGCGGATATCAAGACGGCCGTGTCCGAAGCGGTGACGAATGCGATCATTCATGGTTACCATGAACCGGAACAGAAAGTGGAACTCCTATGTCAGATTTGTGGGGATGAGGTTTCCATCACCGTTTCGGATACAGGAGCAGGCATTGCGGATGTGTCAAAAGCGATGGAACCTTTTTATACGACAAAACCGGAGTTAGAGCGTTCCGGGATGGGATTCTCTTTTATGGAAGCGTTTATGGACAGGCTTGAGGTAGTATCCGAGCCGGGAAAAGGGACAAGCGTACATATGGTAAGAAGACTGGGAAATCAGGAAGGCTAGCCTATGGTGCGACAGGCGGAACTGATCAGACAGGCACAGGATGGGGATAAAAAAGCCAGGGACAAAGTCGTTTCGGACAACCTTGGATTAGTGCACGCAATTGTCCGCAGATTTGAAAAAAGAGGGCATGACAGGGAGGAATTGTTTCAGATCGGATGTATCGGGCTGATCAAGGCGATCGATCATTTTGATCTGTCGTTAAACCTTGCATTTTCCACTTATGCAGTGCCTATGATCACAGGGGAGATACGGCGTTTCCTGCGTGACGATGGCATGGTGAAAGTGAGCAGGAGTTTAAAAGAAAATGGATACAAAATCAGCAGGGCAAAAGAAGTTCTCACAACAGAGCTTGGGAGAGATCCGAGTCTTTTGGAGCTATCTGCCATGACAGAACTTGGCACAGAGGAGATCGTGATGGCATTGGACGCTAACCGTGGGGTGGAGTCCATTTACCAGCCGGTCTGCGGATCAGACGGAGATGAACTTTTACTCATTGACCAGATTGGAGATCAGAGCGATGTCTATGAGGAGCCGGAGAAGGAGGCTGTTTTAAACAAAATGGTGATCAGGCAGCTGATGGATACGCTCGACGAGACAGAACAGCAGATCATCCGGCTGCGGTATTTTGAAAATAAAACGCAGTGCGAGGTGGCAGGAATACTTGCAGTGACACAGGTGCAGATCAGCCGGAATGAGCGTAAAATCCTTGCAAAACTCCGGGCAAAACTGGAGTTATAACGTCATTTGCCGGAAAGAAAATCTTGAAGAGCGAAACCATCAATGATATAGTGAAAGGAGGAAACTCAAACAATAACCGGCAGTGATAGCAGACTGACAGAGCGTCAGGAGAGAGGGAGTACAAGAGCAGATGAATGGAACACAGATCAGTGATACACAGAGGAATAACAGAACCGCATTGACAGGGCATACCATAGAAGCGTTGATCGTGGTTGTCTTTTATGCGTGCAGATTTATCAGGGGAGAGCGGAGTCTTGGATATTTTCTGGTGATCACGGCATTGGCACTGATCCCGGTCATGCTGGGACAGTTTTTCTTTTTCAGGGACAGAGAGACAGGTATGATCAAACACACGGTAGGAATCGGATTTGCCATTACGTATTCCTTCATGGTGCTGACGACCGAGGAAGCGAACATTTATGTGCTTGTCATACCGATGATTTTACTTGTAAGTGTATTTAATGATGTAAAATTTTCCGTGCAGATCAATATAGGAACGGTTATCTTAAGCCTGATCATGACGATTGGTGGAGCTTTTACCGGAAAGTTCGGTTATCAGGGCAGCGATGAGGCAATCGTGCAGGTGACAGCCATGATACTTGTCGCAGTGTATTCTATCTATGCAGCGCAGACATCGAATGCAAACAATCAGCAGAAAATGGAGAATATTAAGGAAGCGCAGAGCAAGACAGAGCTTTTGCTGTCCGATATTTCCAATATGTCACAACAGATGCAGAGTGGAATGGAAGATATCTATGGAAAAGTTGAGAACCTCAACAGTGCTTCTAAATTGACCAAAGATGCAATGTCAGAGGTTGGCAGTGGTACGACGGAAACCGCAAACGCTGTGCAGACACAGATGCAGCAGACAGAAGCAATCCAGCAGAAAGTTGAGATGGTCAGCAGTGTTGCGGAACGCATTAACCAGAGTATGCAGCAGACTTTGCAGGTACTTGAGAGCGCAGGAAAAGATATGGATGTGCTTGTATCACAGGTAGATCATTCCGTAGAAAAAGGTGACAGCGTTGCAGGACAGCTAGAGACATTAGACAAATACATTGAAGAGATGCATTCCATCGTGGAGCTGATCTCCGGTATTACCTCGCAGACAAGCCTTTTAGCTTTAAATGCAAGTATTGAGGCGGCAAGAGCAGGTGAGGCAGGAAGAGGATTCTCTGTTGTTGCGACAGAGATTTCCGGTATGGCAACACAGACCAAAGAGGCAACGGTACATATTACAGAGTTGATCGAGAATATTTCCAATGCGATCAGCGAGGTGGTTTCGGTGGTGCGCGAGATGATAGGTGCAATTAATGAGGAAAAACAGTCCACAGAGAATACTGCCAATAATTTTTCGGATATCCAGAGCAATACGCTTGATATCCAGGGCAACATGGAGCAGTTAAACAGCAATATTGAGGAATTGAAAACTGCAAATGAACAGATCGTGCATTCGATTGAAACAATCTCGGCAATCTCAGAGGAGGTATCTGCACACGCAAATGAGACAATGAGTGCACAGGAAGATAATTCGGATGTACTGAACAAGATCACGGATCGTATGCAGCAGTTGATCGAACTTACAAAGCAGGAGGCATAATAACGTGAAAGCTTACGATAATTATATTTTTGATTTATATGGAACGCTGGCTGATATCCATACCGAGGAGAATGATCCTCTGGTATGGAAAAAGCTGGCGCTTTTTTATGGCTATTATGACGCCGATTATTCATCGGAAGAATTGAAAGAAAGATATGCTGCAATCATTGCAGGCGAGGAGTCTAAGATGAAATCTGAGAAAAAAGATGATGCTCATGAAGCACATCCGGAAGTTCAGATTGAAGAGGTCTTTCAGAAGCTTTTTGAGGAAAAAGGCGTGAAGGCAGATCCTACACTTGCCGTTCATGCAGGGCAGTTCTTCCGGATTCTCTCTACCGATTATGTAAAACTCTATGATGGAGTGACAGATTTGTTAGAAGCATTAAAAAAGAAGGGCAAAAAGATTTATCTGCTTTCGAATGCACAGCGCATTTTTACAGAGTATGAGATGCACACGCTTGGAATCGCAAAGTATTTTGACGATATTTTTATCTCTTCAACCTGTGGGGTAAAAAAACCGGACAGCAGATTTTTTCAATTATTGATTGATAAATATAATCTTGATATAACAAAAAGCGTCATGATTGGAAACGATGGCATAAGCGATATCGCAGGAGCTAAGAGTGTCGGACTCGATACCTTTTATATTCATTCGAACATTTCTCCAAAGCTGCCGGAAGAGACCGTCATATTACCGGATGGCACTGAAAAAAAACGGAAGGTCATGCCGGATGCAGACTTTGTGTTAGATGGAATGGACATGGAGAGAGTCAGGGAGCTGCTGCTCGGAGAATAAGAGGAGATTATCAGCGCAGATTACCTTCCATCCACAGTTCACAATTTCTTCACAAAATATTGGCACTCACCTCTTGACAGTGCTAACAACTCGTGATATAACATACTCGTAACAAAGGAAAACCACTGCGAAAGAAATTTCGTAACTGACAGAAGACGTTCCAGCCAGCAAGGTGGGAAGGTCTTTTCTTTCCATCAGAAAGTTTTTCAGAAGGTTTTTCTTTTTCACATAGATCACAGAGATAAATACGAGGGAGGTAAGCGTATGAACATTCAGAAATTTACTCAGAAATCAGTAGAAGCCATTAACGATTGTGAAAAGCTCGCCTATGAATATGGAAATCAGGAGATCGAGCAGGAACACCTTTTAGTCGCCCTGTTACGTCAGGAGGATGGACTGATTCCAAAATTAATAGAGAAAATGGAGATCCAGAAAGAACATTTTGTGGATAACGCAGAGCGCCATTTAGCTGCCCGTGTAAAAGTATCCGGCGGACAGGTTTATGTAGGACAGGATCTGAATAAGGTACTTGTCCATGCAGAGGATGAGGCAAAAGCAATGGGAGACGAATATGTTTCCGTGGAACATTTGTTTTTATGCCTGATCAAATATCCGAATAAGGCAATGAAGGAAATCTTCAAGGAGTATGGAATTACCCGTGAACGGTTTTTGCAGGCGTTGTCAACGGTAAGAGGAAACCAGAGAGTAGTATCCGATAACCCGGAGGCAACTTATGATACATTGGAAAAATACGGATACGATATGGTCTGTCTCTTATACACATCTCCGAGCCCACGAGACGGAGCTACATCTC
>ENA-OWZO01000493-OWZO01000493.1-human-gut-metagenome-genome-assembly--contig:-NODE-493-length-19554-cov-7.302836_pt1 | contig 19554 bp, 11 predicted proteins | sample MGYA00249260_ERZ652115 | MGnify/ENA primary metagenome ERZ652115 (study PRJEB26925, sample SAMN05827127) | human gut metagenome | biome: ENVO:2100002; feature: ENVO:00000062; material: ENVO:00002003...
AGATCGTCGGCAGCGTCAGATGTGTATAAGAGACAGGTTACATCCGACACCATTGACTGGTTATTAGAGAATGGAACCTGTCTTTGTGGGGAAAAACTGATTCCGGAACACCCGCATTATCAGGCACTGGTTAAACTTCGGGAAGAAGTTTATCCGAATAAAATCGGTGGACCTGCCAAATCGTTACGTTCCAGATTGACAGAGTGGCAGCAGAATACATTGGAGCTATCCTCTGATCTGCATGAAAAAGCGACCGAATTTGAATCTTATCAAAGCGACATAGAAAAGGATACGAACCAATACAACGAATTGGAACATAAAATTGATCAGAAGCGGAACTTGGAAGAGGTACGTAAACAGTATAATCGTGCCAAAAAAAATATTTCAGACGCCGAGTCGAAAAAAGGAATTTCTGAGGGAAGAATCACCTCTTATAAAAAAGAGATTGAGAGTCTTCGGAAACAGTTGGAAGTTTTGGAAAAGCAGGATGCACAGAATAAGCCCTATTATATTGCAATTGAATACGCAAAAGCTGTTTACGAAAGAGCGCTTCAGGATGTGGAAAGAATGGAAAGGCCAACCCTGCGGGAATTAAACCAGTTGATTGCTGAAAACTTCGAAAAGATGTTCAATAGCAAGGAAAAATACGCCAAGCTTGAAAAAGATTATAAAATCCATATGTATTACCGTTCCATGAGCGGTTTCGCGGATGTAGAAGAGAAAAACCTTTCGGTTGGTGAGTTGCTGGCGGTGAATTTCGTATATATTGTAAGTATTCTGGAATTGGCAAGCAAAAGACAGCAGGCAGAACAGTCGAAGATAAGCGGAGCAACAAGACTGCCTCTGGTTCTGGATGCACCTTTTTCCAACCTGAGTAATGAGAATATTACCCTGATTGCGAAAAAACTCCCGGAATTTGCAGAACAGGTTATCATTTTTATGCTGGATAAAGATTGGGAAGCGTCCGGCTTAAAGGATTATGCGATGCAGGAATATTGTTATAGAATTACCAAGGAAGCTGAGGACAATAATTCCACCATCACATGCTGTGCAGGAGGTGAGTTATAATGGCTGCGAAAAAAAGCAAATCAGATGAAAAAATATATGATTATTTCAAAACGGAACCTATTGTCTTGAATGGCCGTTTTGCACGGTATGCAGATGCAATGTGGACCCAGAATAAGATTGATGAAAAATCAAAATTTGCGAAACTGTTGGATCTTTATGCGACAGCAGCGATTATCGGCTTTCGAAAAGGAAGCCGGCTGGCCGATGATAAACTGGCTCCTGACAAAAGAACCATTCAGTTAGATCAGGTAGCAAGCAATTACACAAGATTTTATACGATCATGCAGGTCATTCTTTTGTTAGACGACAGCCGTGGATTAGAACCGGCAGAAAAAGCAAAAATGGCCTTTGACACAAACCCAAAAACCGAAAAAATATATACAGAAAATATGGAATTATTCCATTCCTATGCAAGAGGCGGTCTGGAGTATTTGTACGAATCTCTTGTAACACGTCCCGTTGGCTTAGATGATGAGTTCGAGGATGCAAGAGTGGCAAATATCATGGAATTTGTTAAAAAGCCGATCAATAATGAACTGGTTTAATGAATTAAAAGAGCGCAGGTGTTATATCTGCGCTCGATTTTTTGAAATTACTGTAAATCCTGTATGTAACTCATGAGATCATCATACTGTGATGAAGACATTTCACCGTCATCATACAGTTCCTGAATGTGTTCTGCCAGAGCCTCGATGTCATAATCCGCTGTGTCTCCATTCACAATATCCACAATCTGATCTTTCAGGTCTTTGTATTCCCTGTAAAAAATATGACTGTCGTACATATGTTGCTCCTTTCTATTCGATATATATACACGGTTTATCGGAAATCAGCATTTTGGCAAATGCCTCCTGCGGGTTCCTTACATAGTAGACCGGGTGCGCCTGACAAATCTCCAACATTTTCTTAATAATCGGGAAATTTGGCATTGTGGGATCGCACCGGAAGTTCTTGGCTTGCATGATAAAACGATATTCCAACTCGTATGCAAGCATGACTGTAAAGGGTGTAAATTTGCCGGATTGAAAATTTTTCAGTGTCTCGAACCGTTCCTTCCGTTCCTCTTCATTGGCCACGCACATTCCGAGATAGCAGTGATCGAAGTATCTGCAGGTTTCACAGACAAGCTGGTCGATCTGCTGATCAATAAGCTGTTCGTCGGTAGGAACCTCATACGATTCAATCTTTTCAATATTGTCAGGATTCCGCAGTCCGTAATCAATCAGTTTACCATCGCTCTTACGCATGTAACGGTAAATATCCGCTTCGAACCAGAGGCAGTCGCCGGGATTAAATAATTCAAAACCGGTTCTGTCCATCCAGACATGATCTTCCTTGCCGACAAAACCGATACCGTCACCATACATGCCGTTTACCATGATACGTTTGAAAAGTACTTTGTTTTTCTGCTGATCGAACCGTAAAATCTGGCCTTTAAAGTCAGCGGATGAGCCTGAAACGTGATAGTAGCACAACTCGAAAAATTGCCGGACCTTGTCGCAGGAACGTTTCTGTACCTCCAGATATTCATCGTAGGACTTGAAATCGCCATTCTCCACATCCTGCATGCTGTCCGGGGAGAAGTCAATCAGTCCGTTTTGGTACCTTTCGATGGTATCCTTTCCATAGAATTCCTTTCGTAATTCATTCCATTCGTTCATAAATCATTCCTCCCAAATTGATAAGTGCTGCTTGGCAGCCTGACATACCAATCTTTGGGTTAAACCCATTATAATACATTTTGTGCCTGTTATAAAGAATAATAATGGCAATCTCTAAATAGCCCATAATCAGGGATTTCAACTGTACTGGAGCGCCTCGTCATCCATTATTTGGGACGATCAGATTTCGCCTAAAGGTAAATTGTATTTTTTGAACACGATTACCGCTTAATATTTCTTTAAAATGAATGCGAAAACCTGTATTCGAATAGATAATCGCAATGGCCGGACGAAATTTATCCTTTTTGAGCAACTTATACGGATAGTCCGGATCTCCGGTAAGCAGCTTTGCCAACGCCGCTGTGGAAATGGTAATAACGCCTGAGTTGGATACTACACAGCGCAGGTAGAGAATAACGGCAGGCAGTGTATGAAGCGAATACAGGTTTTGGAGATTTACAGTTTTGTAAGTCTTTTCGGTATTGTTTTCCCAATAATGAATAAAGTCATGGGAAAAAGTTACGGAACACAGATCTGAAAGGATATCCACCCGTACAGACTCTATACAGACCATGCCTGATGTATTATTCTTACGGTGTCTTCCAAAAACAAGAGGCTGCCCGGCAAGATCTTCCAGATGGGAGAGGATGAGACGGACATGGTGTGAGCGGTTGCGATTGCACTCCGAATTGGAATAGTATCCAAACATCATGTGCAGGATCGTGATCGGCACAGTGATTTCACAGTGATCGCGTTCGGGGAAAAAGTACATGATGGACAGCAGGGCCTTCCAGGCGATTGCGGAAATCGGCTTTCCGTCAATCCCGGAAATCCCGGTTAACAAAATGGTTTTGGGAACTTTTAATAATAAATCAATTGAGTACATAGCGCCTCCTCATAGTGACAGTGCATTCTTAGCCTTTATAAGATGAATCGATGATATCATCATAGATGGAACTGGAATAATCGACATCAATCTTTGAGGCTGTGGCATCCTGATGAGGTATGTATTCCTGGGTAGCCATATCGTAATCAAAGTCATTCATCCAGTCATTCCGATACGGACAGATCGACAACTCATCAAACATGACATTTTCATGGAGCATGTAATGATCCATTTCGTCCTCGGCAGGAAAACGTGAAATGACAAAGCGTAAACTGCTTACCTTCCGATCCGAAAAGTTTTCCGAGACGGTTACGTTAAGATTTGTGCAGCGGTTAATTTCCTGAATGGCCGGCAAAATATGGTCCCGTTTCAGATATTTGTACGGAAAATCCATGTCTCCTGTCAAAAGATTTGTGAGATCCGAAATATCATAATTGAAGACATGCATATTTTGGTAACGGCAGAAAAACGGATACAGTATGACGGAAGCGGGTTTCTTGAGCCGATTCAGGTATTTCAGTTTTACCACAGTGAAGTCTTCTTTCAGCGAATAGCCGAAATAACGTGCAAGGTCCGTATTGAAGCGGACAGTAAGCCAGTCTCTCTTGAAAGAAAAACTCATCGTCTGAATCCATACAAAAGAAACATACATGTCCTGATCTTTGTCATGGATTGTCAGCGTTTCATTCATTAACTCCTTAACAAGCAGCACAATTCGCCTTTTTAACCGGGCAAAGTTGCAATTCCGGTCGCTGCAGTATCCGAGAGCTTGACAAAGTTCGCTGATGGACAATGCTACACCATCGATGTGTCCGTAATTCTGCTGTAAACTTTTCCAAAGCAGATACATAAGGCTCTTATATTGGATCGGATCAAGAGCCTTATAGGTTATAAACATGATGCCGTATTTGGCAATATCATTCCGCTCAAAGATTTTGTAGTCGTGTATTGCTGGCTGGGGATAATGTTTCATTGATTACTGGTCTCCTTACTACCGATTTGATGCCGTAATTATGGAGACAAAACGGAATATTTTGGTATTGATGGATCAATCCTGGCTTCTGGAGAATCATGTATCCGTGGAGGACATGGAACCGTATTTTCAGTATTATCCGAATATGATCAAAAAGATCATCAAAGGGTTGTGTCGATAATCTAAAAAGAGTATCCGCCGAAAGACGGATACTCAAAAGAAGGGGATTACTGCCTGTTGCCCTCTTATCGCTTGGGGCATGCGGAAAGGAGTGTAATCGCATTGAGATTATGAAACAAAAAAATAAATAAAGCTGGTTGCTTTTTACTGATTCGCTGTAACCGCTTGCTGCGGTTTTGTTAAATTCAGTTCAAATGCTTTGGTCTTCAGATTGCATTCATATCCTTTTTTCCATCATATTGTTCAGGAATGCGCATCCCTGGTTGACTGCGTAAAACATGACCGGCAAAGCCAGGGGAATCCATCCGTACTGTTTCCTGATTTCCGGGTTTGTGAGACCTTTTAAAAATTCATCGCCTGCAAGTGAAATTAACTTCTGATTAAAATCCATTTTCATATTTCTCCTTTCGCCATCACATAATCATGCAGCAATCCCCGCCTTTCCACATTGGATACAACCAGTATACCATAACCAGCGTGCCTTTGTATATTCCGATCATGGATTCAGGCAGCATTCCGACAAAAGATTCGCTTTGCCAGGACAGGGATTGATTGTAAATCGGCATTGTGCAAACTTTGCCTGTTTTCTTTCCATAATTGTCCCGACAGCCAATGTATGGAAGGAGCTTTTCCAGTTGCAGCGACAGCTGTATGGGGCGAAAACACGGAACATACACATTTTACCAATTTCGAAGCGTTTCTTTCCATAATTACGGTACAACCAAAATAAAGGAGGATTTCTACATGAGAAAATCTAAGAAGCAGATGGTCATGGCGGCAGCAGCCTGTGCCATGATGGGAGTAATGGCCATTGGAGGAACCATGGCATACTTAACCGACAGTGAGACCGCAACCAACACCTTTACCGTAGGTAAAGTGCAGATTGACCTGCAGGAGCCGAGTTATGACGGTTTAACCGAAGAGGACAGAAAGAACCTGGTACCGAACCAGATCGTGACCAAGGACCCGCAGGTAGAGAACGTTGGCAACAATGAAGCCCTTGTATTCTTAAAGGTGGAAATGCCGAAGAAGAACGTGATTGTTGCGGATAAGGACGGCACCAGAAAACCGGCAGCCGATACCGAGCTCTTTACCATGTTAAATGCCAGTGTCGGTGACGGTGCCGAGCAGAAATGGTTTGAACTGGCCGGCGACAACTCCGGTGCTGAAAACAACATCCATGTATACGCATACAAGGAGAAACTGGCAGTCGGTGCAACCACCGCCAAACTGTTTGACAGCGTTCAGCTGCAGAACATCATTGAGGGTCAGGTGGATACCGCTACCGAAAACATCAAGATCACCGCTTATGCCATCCAGGCAGCCGAGGTATTAGAGGGTGAGAACGCCGATCTGACCGATACCTTAAGTAAGGAAAACCTGCAGAAGATCTATGAGATCTACGGCAAACAGAACGTAGGTCAGACACCACGGGAATCATAAAAAACATCCAAATCCCGTAACCGGCCGAAAGGCCAAATGATAATCAATTCCGCTTTGTTCATGAGAGTCCGCCAATCCGGCGGGCTCTTTTGTGTTCCACGGACCAATCCTCCCGGTTCCGTTCCCATAACTATACCAAATCATTTACAGACATGAGGAGGTATACAGATGTCGAAGAAGAAATTTGCAGCCATAATGACGGCCATGCTGGTATGCGGAGGAATGGTGACAATGACCACACCGCTTTCCGCGTATGCATCCAATGCGGTACAGACCGAGTGTCAGCCGTCTGCCCAATCGGAAAGCAATCGGGAAAAGGCAGAACGCATCCTGGCTGATTTATATGCCAATGTGGAGGATCCGGTGATCCGCGAAATGGGAACGGATCTGTCCCTGGCGGCCATCTTCCCGGTCGATAATTCGAAAGGTACCGTTGACGTGGTGAACCGCGGTATCACGAACATAGCCGGTAAATACGACATACAGCCATGCTGTTTTAAAAAGAGTACCTTTGATCTGCTTGGAAGTGCCAACGGCCACTTTATCTCACGGGATGGCAAACTCGCTGTTGTATCCTTCGATTCCCCGAGCCTGGAAAATCTCTCCAAACTGGAGATGTTTTACGCGGATGCAAAGCGGTTACGGGAAGCGACAGCCGGTATGAGTGAGCCGGATAAGGTTTCCTGCCTGCATGATGCGATTGTCAGTCGGGTGACGCCGGAGGTTATCCCCGAGCTTTCCCTGGTGGATGCATGGTTCAGCGGCAAGGGCTCCTGCAATGATTACACGGGTCTTTTCTATATCCTGGGCAACTATTGCGGATTGCATGTGGAAGCGGAAATCGGTGATTCGGACCGGGAATATCATGCCTGGAACACGGTTTTGGTAAACGGTCAGAAAAAGTACCTGGATCTGACATGGGATGCCGGTTCCGGCAGCCGGACCTATTATCTGCAGGACACGGATACATGGCACATACATCATGTTGCGTTTACAGGAGATTTCAATCAGGTTGGCATGCAGATTGAACGGTTAAAACACAGAATTTGACACTTGAAAATGGTTCCCGGAAACGGGTCCATTTTTTTGTTAGCCACAAATTCCCGGCTGATACCAATAATCGTAAAAATACTTCCATAATTGCAGCATCAAACAGAAAGGAGGACACAACGTGTCAATCATTCATCGAAATTGCCGGAGGATTCTGGCGTTTGTCCTGTTACTGGTAAACGTCAATCTGGAGGTATTTGCGGAAGAATCGCCGTATGCTTCCTATCTGGACGGTTGGAAGGTACAGGCGGCATGGAGTACCTTATCAACCGATTATACTTGGAATGCCGAAACGGATTCCACCAGGCAGCCCAAAATTGTCGTGACATACCGCATGAAGAATGCTGAGAAGGACTATCCGGCCGGGGCACTAAAATTCACCATTCCGGGGATCGGCAATGCAACGAGAGGGTTCTTGAATAAAGCGGATAAACTGGCAGCCGATCAAGAGGATTCTGAATGGACATACGAATGGAACCAGGGAACCGACGTCTACACCTTTACCAATAAGTTTGAGGTAAAAAAGGGACAGTCCGTTTCCGGTGGGTTCGAGCTTCTCTGGACCTTACATGCCAGGGACTGCGAGGACGGATTTTCCAAAACCGCAAGCCCGGTATTCACCATTGACGGTGTTGGCAGTATTCAGATGGAACCGTTAAGCTATCAGTTCACATCCAAACGGGATCGGTACCGTATTTCCCTGCAGCAAAACATTCTCAGTACATCCGAGTATGAGGATGCAGATAAAAACTATGTCTGGTATAACTTTGACACACGTTTTGATTCGGACCGATTATCAAGGGGGCTCTATAAATCCGATTACTTCATGTCGGTGGAGCTCCCGGACGGTGTATCGGATTCGGATATGATTGTTCAAAGGGATGGGAAAACTGTATCACTGACCAGAAATGAAAATCACGAATTGGGATTCTATCTGTTTCGTGATTGGTACGGAGATGTAACCAGTTCATTATCTTCTGTCACGCTTGGCTTCAAACAGAATACCTTGGATGGCAAAACAGTAACTGTGAGAGGACATCTGGACCGCCTGTATCAGGATGAGACGGAGTGGATCCGGACGGCCGGTACCAATGAGTGCGTGGATGCGGAAAAGATCTTTACGGTAACCGGATACAGGTTTGACCACAATGGTTATATCTATTATCATGCACAACATAATAGGTACGAAGACTCGTATACACATCAGGCGCCAAAATCATATGCAAATCGTTTACCTGCAACAGGACTCTTTAACGGAAAAATCGTAGAGTTTGAGTTGTATGGAGCGGCAAACCGTTCTTACTCTATGGGAAGAAAGGCAACTGCCAGACGAGTGGTCTTACCAGATGATCGGATGGGGGATGCGGACATTCTTTCCGACACCGATGCCGTCTCCGACTGGAATGATCTGAACTGGAAGGAAAACGGTCTGGTAAGTGAAGGCACAGAACTGGAAGGCATAAGCTACGGAGAACTTCATCCATCCGATGTGATGGAGATCCCGGACGAGGACGAGTTCGGGGATCTGGAGATTCTTCCGGGCGGGACTTCCAAAAAAGACCCAATCGCCACCGATTCCAATGTCAGGCAGGAGAAAGAATCCGATGAGCCGGAAGAAACAACCGAAACAGAAGCAATACCGGAACCGGACGAAACGGTTGAAACCGAAAAAACCGGTCATGTGAAAGAAACCGAAGCGGCTGAAGCAACGGAAGAGACAGAAACTCCGGAATCCGTTTCGGATATGCTGCAGAGCAGACTTTTCGGTATTTTCGGAAAAGCAAAAAATCTTTTCATGATGTCAGCCATGGCAGCAGAAACCAATGTGAAAATCAGTGATGAAGACTACACCCGGGAAGCAACACATTCCGATGCCGAAGAAGATACGGATGATAAAATGATTAATCCAATCGATCTGACCGGAGCTACTGCGGGCACCCAGACCAAACCGGGCGGCAACACCTCCGGGCACAGTCAGGTAGGGGAAAACCAGGAATACGCCTTGGTCATGGGGCATGACAAATTTGCTATTGGATTAAATGACGGAACCATTCGGGCTCTGGAAAATGACGAATACGACATTGCTTACGTCACCATCCCGGGTACTTTCAAAGCCTATGACTATGAGATTTTTGGAGCAGCCGATCAGGAAACGCACTTTGACGATTTTATTCTGATTGGAACAGGCAATACCGGAAGTTATCAAAGAATTACATTGCCGGAAGGAGTAAAATCCGTATTTATCCGTGTCCACGGCATCACAGGAAGCTATTCCTACAATGCTTATGTTGGTGTACGTTTTCATCTTGACTGGTCCACTGAAAAGGAGAAACCGGAATCCGAACAGGTGAATCGTGACGGGAAGCTAACCAGTTTTTCATATCTGAGATCCCTGTATATTGACGAAAACGGATATGAAGTCAATGACTGTGTTGTGCAAGATACCAACTATAAACAGGAATATGGTGTAGTATTGGCAGAACGGGATCAGAATCTTTACCAGGAATACCTGATGCGTGATTATTCCCATGCCTGGCTTCGGAATCCGGTTACCAACCTGACTACAACTGCGAGGATAGATGAAGCAACCGGCACACCGAAAAATGGTTTTCAAACCGCCCTGTACGGTTCCGGAACGATGCAGGCGGAAAATGAAGGACCGCTACAGAACTTCTCTCTGTATCTGGAAATACCGTCCGGAATGAGCATTGACCCGAATGGCAGCAAAACCAATGGAGATTCCGCTGAAGCAGTCGAAGTATCCGTCTCCGGTCAGGCTACTCTTTTAACCGGGGATAAAACAACCGATTTCTCTGGGCATGTGGACGTTTCGGAACGGGACAATGCAGGTAAACACTATCTGGTTTGCGACTTCGATTTCTCGGACAGCCCGCTGGATGCTTCCAAAAAGGTTTCAGTGAATGTAAAAATTCCGGCCTCTCTTGCGTATGCGGATTTTTTGGCAAATGGTTCCAAATATGTTGCAACCACATATCTGATGCCGCATGATGAAGGTCTGGATTGTTTTGCCGGTCCTTCCATCAAATCGGATGAATTCGATCTGGATGGAAACGGAAGCACCACCGATTTAATGGCATATGCATCTCATGGCATTCAGATTTCGGATGATGCAACGGAATGGAGGGAATTCGTTTCCAAGTATATTAAAAGTGCTTATTCAGCCGGATACACCAATGAAACGGTAACCCGCATGTACAATGCAGCGGAAAACGAAGAACAGAAAAAGAAATCAGACTACTCTTATCAACTTGATTTCGGTCTTGGTTCCTCTAACGCCAAAAACATCGTGTTCTTTGACCGGATTGAACAGGGCGCCGTTCTGGCGCAGGCAGGCGATTCTTCCGACAAGGAGAAAACCATTCCAAGTGCATGGCAGGGAACTTTTCTGTCCGTGGATACCTCACAGGCTGAAAAACTGGGACTGGTTCCAACCGTGTATTATTCGGAAAATCCGAACCAGGCATTTGACCTTTCCGCTTCCGGATGGACCACAGTAAAACCGTCCGATCCGGCCAAAATCAAAACCATTGCGGTATCCATGGATACGTCCGGCATAAAAGACGGAGTATTAAAAACCAAACAGCTCACCTATGTCACTGTGAACATGCGGGCACCGTCTAACCGGAATCTGATTGATAAAAAAGCGGTTAACCAGTATACCGTGCAGTATGACGCATACGGGCTGACCAACGATTTTGAAGAAACCTACGTGCTTCCGTCCGCGGAAACCTATATCAGACTGTTGGATAATATCGGCAGGATCGTTTTACACAAGGTAGATGCGGATAATCTGCTTAAAACAGATGAGGATGGCACCAAACATTATGCCTCCTTAACCGGAGCAAGAATTCAGGTGTATGATCCGAATGGGAAACCGCTGTTTGAAGGAAGCGGTAAAACAGTTACCTCACTCGGCAATCTGGTTTTAAACAACGTACGTACCGGAACCTATTCCTGGGAAGAAACGGAGGCACCGCTTGGATATCAAAAAATCGCCGGAAAACATAAATTCAAGGTAGGGGATATTCCTCAGACGATCGAAATCCCGAATAAACGGATTCCCGGCAGTGTAACACTGACAAAACTGGATTCGGATGCGGAAGTACGCACGCTCCTTGCAGATGCGGAATACGGATTATACCAAACCGACGGCACACGGGTTCCGGTCACCGGGAAGACGGGCAATTACGCATATAATACATCCGAAAGCAGCCATCTTTGCAGAACGGGTGCGGACGGCACGGTAACCGTCACGGGACTTCCGTGGGGCCATTATTATCTGAAAGAGGAAACGGCTCCTGCCGCTTACGAATTAAATACCGAAGAACTCCGTTTTCAAATCGGGAAAGAGCAGTGCAAGGACGGTGCGATTCATGTGTCCCTGGAAACCGGGGATTCGGAAAAAACAGCGTCCATCCGGTTAACCAAAACGGATGCCATCAGTGGTAAGACTCTGAAAAATGCTTACTACGATGTGTATGTTCAAAAGAATGACGATTCCTGGAAGAAGATCTATGAATATCAGAAAACCAATGCGGCAGGTGAACTTCTCATTGGAAATCTGAAATTTGGCCGATACCGTTTTACGGAAGTCATTCCTCCGGCGGGCTACAAACTGGCAACCGGTTCCGTGGAGACCGAACTGAATGCCTCAACCGCCGACACGATTGTAAAAATCAGCCAGACGGATGAACGGAAAACCGGTTCTGTCAGACTGGTAAAGGCTTCAAACGATGGCATGCCGCTTGCCGATGCGGTATTTGATCTTTATAAGAAAGCGAAAAAACCGGAAGCCGAAGATACTCTGGTTCGGAAAGAAATGAAGACCGGAGCGGACGGAACTACCGAAACAGTGAATGACCTCACATGGGGTGACTACTATTTCAGGGAAATAAAGGCACCGGACGGCTACCGGAAATCAGAAACAGATATTGCTTTCACCGTGGATGCTTCCACTGCTGATTCCGTACAGACCATCCGGGTATCCAACAACCGGCTTTTGGGAACGGTCATTCTGACAAAAATGGATGAAGCGACAAAAAGCAAAAAGCTTTTCGGCGCTGAATTCAGTTTATACCGAAATAACGGTACTCTAGTAAAAACAGGACTGGTAACTGGAGCAGACGGAACCGTGACCGTGGAAAATCTGGAATGGGGGTCCTACTACTTTGAGGAAACCAAGGCACCGGACGGCTACAGCCTGACGGATGCTAAGGTAAGATTTTCCGTGAACAATGAAAACTGTATGAAACCGCAGCAGCTGATTTGTTACGATCCGGTGGGACTGGCTGAAATCAAAATCAACAAGACCATCAATGACTGGTATGAATCCTTCGGACCGTCCACCTTCCTGTTTGAGATAAGCGGTAAGGATGTAAGCGGTGCGAAGCATACATGGGTCAAAAGTATTACGTTAACAGACGGTAATCTGACCGGCAGTACCGTTCTTTCCGGGATTCCGGCAGGAACCTACCAGGTAACGGAAAAGAAAGTCAGCCGATATACTCTGGTAAGAGTAACCGGTGATAAGAATATCACGGTAACAGGAATGACAGCGACTGCCGATCTCCGGACACAGACGCAGGCGGAAGTTTCCTTTGAGAACCACATAAAGCAGTATGAGAAATTCACCCATACGGGCAATGCGGCAAACCTTGTGAATACCGAAACAAAACTAACCGCCCTCCAGGTAACCTATAAAGGCGCACCGGTCATTCAGTCCGAAACAGAAAGCAGTTATACATTCACGAAAAATGATTTGGAAGCCGTTGCCTTTTACGATGACGGAAGCAGTCAGAAGATTACTTTCGGACAGTTAGTCCTGGACCCGGCAACCGTGACAGGAAACAACAACAGTTCCGGTGCCGGTTATACCGTGACCGTTTCTTATACGGAAAACGACATTACGGTATCGGATGGATTCAGCATACAGATTGCTCTGCAGTTGCCACCGCAGTCTTTTACAGTCACATATAATGCAAACGGTGGTTATTTTGGAGAAGATGTTTCCAAAACATTACATCAGGTTACATACGATCAAAAAGCTATTACTGTCACAAAGATTGCAAAAACTGACAATGTAAATGCAAATGGTTCATCATACAGTGGAGGATATGGTAATAATGTGTCAAAGAATCAGGTAATTACCATACCTGGTGCAAAAAAATTAAAGATTACCATTACATATGCGACACAACCAACGTTTCTTGGAAATTACTATGACTGGGTTAGTATATATCAAGGAAAGGATATCATACCATCCAAAAATAACAGTGAACAGTCAATTAGCGGAAAACTTGGAGGTGGTGGCAACTTAAAAACCAAAAAAGAATTTGAAATCGAAGGTGATACCGCGCAGTTCTACTTCTGTTCAAATGGTGCGCTGGATAATTATTATGGTTTTTATGCTGAAGTGCAAGGTATTATATATGAGTATGATTTTACAAATGTGGAGAAAATTATACCAAATCATCCAACCGGAATATTCTTAGGGTGGTACACAGATCCTGCATGTAGCGATGGTAATGAATTTGTATTGACAGATTGGGATGAGGATGTCACTGTATATGCAAAATGGAGAAGTTTAACGGCCACATTTAATAATAACCTCAAATCAATCATTCAAGATCCAAAGACGATCACGGCATTTCAGCATTCTGACATAAAACCGCCTGCGGATATTATGAGTGGGAATGCTCATATAATTTCCACGTTAGATTCTGAGACACCAATTTATATATGGCGTGATGGCGACGCGGTCAAATGGTGGTCCAAAGCTGAAATGGTATACGCACCTAGAAGTGCCTACAAGTTGTTCGATCAATGCTCAAGATTAAAAGATATTAGCGGTGTGAGAGATTGGAATACCACAAATATGCAGACTATGAGCTACATGTTCTCTGGCTGTTCCAGTCTTACCGATTTGACAGACTTAGCTTCTTGGGATACCAGCAAGATGACGTATATGGACAGTATGTTTCAGGGCTGTTCCGGTCTTACCGATTTGACTGGCTTAGCTTCCTGGAATACCAGCAAGATGACGTATATGAGCGGCATGTTTCAGGACTGTTCCAATCTAACCAATCTAACACCGTTAACTTCCTGGAATACCGGTAATGTGACAAGTATGAACTGCGCGTTCTGGAACTGTTCCGGTCTTAACAATTTGGAACCATTGGCTTCCTGGAATACTGATAAGGTGACGAATATGAGCACCATGTTCTATGGCTGTAAGAGTCTTACCGATTTAAATGGCTTGGCTTCCTGGAATACCGGTAATGTGACAAGTATGGACGAGATGTTCTGGAACTGTTCCGGTCTTAACACCTTGAATGGCTTAGCCTCCTGGGATACCAGTAAGGCAACAAATATGAGCAGCATGTTCTCTGGCTGTAGAAGTCTTACCAATCTGACAGGCTTAGCTTCCTGGAATACCACAAATGTGACAAGTATGTACGATATGTTCCATTACTGTTCTGCTCTCACCGTTCTGACAGGCTTAGCTTCTTGGGATACCGGAAAGGCGACAAATATGAGCAGCATGTTCCAGGACTGTTCCAGTCTTACCAATCTGGATGGTTTAGCTTCATGGAACACCGGAAATGTATCGGATATGAATTACATATTTTCTGGCTGCAAAAAACTTACGGATGCTTCTGCCATCAATGAATGGGATATTACAAACGTTAAAAGCTTTAGTTATATGTTCCACGGTTGCCCTACCCACCCAACCTTCACCAAACGTGTAGGCACCTGGGGCAGCGACGGCACTTTCACCCCAACCAGTTAACCCGCACACCCCTAGCAACTCGTCAACCCAACATATCGCAAAAGGATGGGTCGTCCTCGTGGCGCCCATCCTTTTCTCATCTAAAAAAAAGAAATCAAAAAAATTTAAAACAAAAAAGGATCATTTTCTCTATCTTGTTTACGAAATAAAAGGAAAGAAACAATTTTCTGTTTTGCATTTTAGTTTACATAATTTATTTATGTAAACTTTCGATTTGTGTGCCGCTGATGAGGTATCCTCTCTGCGGCATTTATTCTGTCTTTCTTTTTAATCAATTTTTAAACATTTCTCTCTGTTATTCCTATTTCATCTGTGCTAAAATAAAATATTGGTAAAATAGTAATTTTGCCCTATATTGATATAGATATACTACATATATAGACAAAGGAAGTTATTTTTTCATGAATAACCTGATAAAACGATGCTGCGGCATCCTGAGAAAACACCGCAGCCAATGGATTTCAGCTGTTCTTATGCTCCTTATCAGCGTAGGGCCTGTTGCAGCTTCCCGACTTTTCCAGGTACGGCCAGCTGATATTCCCGTAAAAACAGTGGAAGAGGATACCATTATCCTTCCGCCAGTCCCCGAAACAATTCCAGAACAGCCATCCTCTGAAGCTGTGGAGGAAGTCTGGCAGCCTGATATCACACAGCTGAATCTGGCTCATTTTTTTTCAGAAGGAGCTAATACAGAAGATCCATCCCAGAGCCTGGCCGGAGAAGTTTTCCAGGAACTGATGACACAGGACCAGGAGTGGAGCAGTTCTATCTATGGCTGTTCAGATATTTCTCCGGAAAATATGGCAGCCCAGCTGGGACTCCCCAGAGAAACTGTTATAGGAAAATACAATCCTAACGACGAACACCACAATCCGGAGGATCCCTCTACCTGGACCATAAACAGTTTTAAAGATATCCGCATGACAGTTACAGACGGGGATGGTCGTTCCATTTCCCCTTATTCGAATGTTCTTGAAATTATGTCTATGGCAAACGTCTACACCTATTATTATGGAGCAGATAATGTTTCCCTTTTCCTTTCCTATGCCCGTCAGCTGTGGGAGGCATCTCATTCCTATCAGCTAAACATCAGTGATATTTATTACTGTTCCGGCTGCATAAGTGAAGACGATCAAAAGAGGGAACTAGAACAGTTAAGAACCGAAGCCATGGAAGAGGAAGGGATCGACGCATCAGAAGCATCATCCAGCTCTGAAGAAAATACCGCATTTGAGACAGGCACCCCAAGCTCCGCAGTCATTGAGGTGGGAAAATTCCGGGCAGCACAGAAATCTGCTGCAACTGCATCTAATTCCTTTTCTTTCATGGAGGAGGCTAGCCCATCTAATGCCTCTGTCTACGAAATAAGCTCTCTTCAAAAGGAAACAGATCAGGAAAATTCAGAGCTCACCGTCTGTCCAGGACATGTAGATTTGATTATTCATATGAAAATTCATGGACTTAGCGAACAAAACAGCCTGTTTTCCATTGATTCCTTTCAGGAGACCAATGCCTTGGCTGATCCTCTTGGAGAAGATTCCTCTGGCTGGAAGGGCTGGACCGATACAAATAAAGCTGCAGCCATAGCTCTAAGCCAGCAGGACTGGTTTGAGAAGTATGGATTGACTGTTTCCGGAATTTCTACAGGAGTCCCTCTGACATCTTCCGAAATACAGGCCTATATGGCAGAGCTTCCACTCACACTTTCACAGACGAGGAGAGATTTGATTGAGTTTGCCCTTCAGTCTGTGGGAAAGGTTCCCTACTATTGGGGAGGAAAAGCTTCTGGTCCTGACTACGAGCCAAATGGCTTTGGCACTATCATTTCTCCAGACTATAAAGGAAGAATTTTAAAGGGACTTGACTGTTCCGGATGGATCAACTGGGTCTACTGGTCTGTGACGGGAAACCGGCTTCCCTATGAAAGCACTGCAGGACTTGCAGCCTGTGGAACCCCCATCAGCCGCAGCGAACTGCAGCCAGGAGACATTGTTCTTCATACAGGAACTGATGCCCATGTTATTATGTTCCTGAGATGGACAGCAGATGGAAAAATTCAATGTATCCATGAAAGCAGCGGACCTGTAAACAACGTATGCGTGTCTGTCCGCGATGCAAACTGGCCCTATTACCGCAGACTCATTGAGTAACCTCTGTAAAACTATATGACAGCAGATATCATAAGAAAGGAATCCAATAATCATGCGTTACGATGACAATCCATATGAAGATGAACTGGACCGGATGCGGGTCCGCAATCAGAAACGTGCCAGCAGTCGAAATTCGACAGACCGAAAAGATATACCTCAGCCAAACAGCCAGGGTTGGGATGATACCATCGTTTTTCTTCCCAATTCCAGCCGGGACAGAGCTCAAAATTCTGGGAGAACCATCACCGAAACTGGTGTTAAATATTCAGGAGATTCCTCCCGGGCAGGGCAGAAGAGAAGAGGCCGCCAGGCTTCTCCGTCCCCTGCTGAACAGAGACACCGTCAGACGTCTTCTCATCGTCCAGGCAGTCATACCCGAAAAAAACGGCGAAAAACAGGCTTTTTAAAAATCTTCTGTTTGGCTGCCGCTGTAATAGCAGGTGTCTGGGCTTTTCACTGGTTCCGGGATGACGGATACTGGACCATTGCCGTATTTGGGGTCGATTCCCGTGACGGAAATACTGGAAAAGGCGCTTTATCTGATGTAGAAATGCTTTGCAGCATCCACCGGAAAACCGGAGAAATTCGCCTGCTTTCTGTTTTCCGTGATACCTATCTGCGCATTGATCAAAAAGAAGACTTTGATAAAATCAATGAAGCTTATTTCCTGGGTGGCCCTGAACAGGCTATAAAGGCGCTGGAAGACAATCTGGACCTTCAGATTGACGACTACGCAACCTTTAACTGGAAAGCCGTTGTAGACGCAATCAATGTGCTTGGAGGCGTTGATATTGATATCACTGATAAAGAATTTGCCTATATCAATTCCTTTATTACAGAAACTGTAAATTCCACCGGCGTAGGATCCTACCAGCTGGAACACAGCGGTATGAATCACTTAGATGGAGTCCAGGCTGTTGCCTATGCAAGACTTCGTTTAATGGATACCGATTTTAACCGTACAGAACGGCAGAGAAAGGTACTTGGACAGGCTATGGAAAAAGCCAAAAACTCCGACCTGAAAACACTGACAACCCTGATTGGAACCGTATATCCACAGACAAAAACCAGCATCGGTGTTGATAATCTGGCCGGAATGGCGAAAAATGCTAAAAAATATTATATCAGCCAGACCTCCGGATTTCCATTTTCCCATCAGGAAATCAAAATCGGAAAAAAAGCCTGTGTAGTTCCAACAACACTGGAAAGCAACGTCATTCAGCTTCACAGCTTCCTGTATAATACAGAGAACTATGTTCCATCAGAGAACTTAAAATCCATCAGCACCCACATTATTGAGGTAAGCGGTCTTGGAGAGCCGGGAAAAGATATAGAGTCCGGAAAAAATGTGGGAGCTGAAGGAAATAATGGCGGCGGACAGACACAGGCAGGAAGCAGCCAGCAAAACACTAGCGAAAGTCCAAAACCTACAGCCCAGGAGACCCAACCAACAGAAACAGAGAGTGAATCATCTGTTGAAAATACAGAAGAAAGCACCTCAGAAACAGAAGAAACTATACAACCCATAGAATCCTATGAAAATAATGAAGAAGGATCCGGTTCTGAATCTGAAACGGAAGAATCTGACAGAAATCATAATAATTCAGAAGAAACCAGGGATCCGGATCGAGTTATTGAGGCGCCTTCAGAAAATACTGGAAATGGAAATACAGAGGAAAATGGACCTGGCGTTCAAAATTCCGGAAATAACAGTCACCGGGAATCAAATGCATCTTTAGAAGCTCCTGGACAGTCCAAAGAGGAAGCACCAGAACAGGGACCAGGAGTGTAGAAGCAGAAAATTAGGAATTATTAAATTAAAAGGAAAATATACCAAGAAAATGATGTGTGGGCAAATTTGTGAAAAGAACAGTGATTTCCAACTATTCGCGAAAGTCTAGTTTAACGAATAGTTAGCGCACCAACTGCCCATTAACCAGTTATTCTGGTTTTTTAAGCTTTCCCACCTTTTAATAGTTTTCTGTAAATTTCAATTTGTTTTATCTAAATTCATTTAGTACTCTTTTAGAAAGGACCTCACTGCTCTTATGAAAATGCAGCGACTTCTCAGTCTGCTCCGTCAGGCTGCTGACAATTATCAAATGATTGATCAGGATGATCACATTGCCGTCGGAATTTCCGGCGGCAAAGACAGTTTAACCCTTCTCTGTGGGCTTCACAGCCTTCAGCGGTTTTATCCAAAACATTTTTCCCTTTCTGCAATTACTGTGGATTTGGGACTTGGAAATCTGGATTTAGAGCCTATAAAAGCTTTATGCCATTCCCTGTCTCTTATACACATCTCCGAGCCCACGAGACGGAGCTACATCTCG
>ENA-OWZO01000555-OWZO01000555.1-human-gut-metagenome-genome-assembly--contig:-NODE-555-length-17088-cov-6.708918_pt1 | contig 17088 bp, 16 predicted proteins | sample MGYA00249260_ERZ652115 | MGnify/ENA primary metagenome ERZ652115 (study PRJEB26925, sample SAMN05827127) | human gut metagenome | biome: ENVO:2100002; feature: ENVO:00000062; material: ENVO:00002003...
CGCCGGCAAGGCCGAGCACGGCCGTGCCGGTGGAGGCCAACGGCTTGGCACGGTATCCGTTCCAGTCGTCGGTGTTGCTGGCGGTCTGGGTGTCGGCGCACAGCTGCTTGCCGTCGATCTCGGTCACGTCGCCGGTGGAGTATTCCGGATCGGTGTCTTCGCCGCCGTCGGTCTTGTCGTTGAACGGGTCGCCGTTGGACGGCGCGCATTCCACGAGCGGGGTGCCGGTGACGATGGCGCGATCCGTGTGGGTATCGCCTTCCTTGACGCCCTTGAGCGTGCCGGTCACGCTGACCGATTCGCCCGGCTTGAGCACCAGGGTGTCCCAGTCGGCGGGATAGGTGAGCGAATCCATGTCCACGTGCGCGTCGCCGACGATGGTGGAGTCGGCGAGGTTCAGGTCGCTTGCCTTGTACCATGCGCCGTCGCCGGTGGCCGGGTCGGTCTTGGAGGTGTTGGTGATGATGAACGTGATGCCGATGTTGTCGGCGTCCATCTTCAGCGCCTGCTTGGAGTCGTCGCGGTCCGCCTGCTCCTGGCCGTCCTGCTTGAGGGTCGGGGTATCGACCTTTTCGAGGTGGATGCTCGGGGTCATGTCCGGGGTCTTGGTGACGACCTTGTTGGATTCGCGCGGCTGGCCGTTGATGGTCTCGGTCCACGTGTTGGGCACCTCGTCGGCCACGGCGATGCGCTTGCACTGGAGGTAGAGCACCCAGCCGGCCTCGTGCTCGTTGTCGGCGCTCACGAGGTCGAGGTAGGTCTGGGTCGCGTTGACCGTGACCTTGCCGTTGTCGTCGGCGTCCACGGTGAACAGGTTGCCGCCGAACTTCGAGGAGTCGAAGCCGCTGCCCGCGATGCCCGCGATCTTCTCGCCCCTGGCCGCGAGCACCTGGCCGTCCCTGTACAAATCACGCGAGGCGTAGACGGCCCAGTTGCCCAGGTACTGGTCGTACTCGGTGGCCAGCTGGTCCGTGCCGCCCCAGTCCGTGACGGTCTGGTAGGCGCGGCCCGGGGGCAGGATGCTGGAATCCAGTCGGTAGAGGAACGTGTGATTCAGATACACGCTCTTGCCGTCGATGCTGTCGCCGCCGACCTGCACGGCCACGTCCTTCTTCGGGTTGATCTCCTTCAGCGGGTTGGTGACGGTGTTGGTCTTGTCGCGCTTGTCGTTCGTGACCTGCGTGGCGGTGTTCTCCACCGTGTGGCCGTCCTTGACCTTGGTGACGGTCATCGGCATGACCACCTGGTAGGTGTGGCCCAGCAGCGACTGGTCGATGCTCGGGTCCTTCAGCGGGTCGTAATCCTTGTCGGTTTTCTCGCTGTAGGCCTTCAGGTCGTCGGGTTGCGGGTCGCCGGGAACGGTCTCGCCGGTCGCGGGGATCTGGGTGTCCACGGTTTTGGCGAAGGCGTAGAGCACCCCGTCCTTGTCCTGGATGTTGAACTCGCCGGTGCGGTCCCTGCCGGTCTCGTCAAGGATCTCCACGTGCTTCGCGTCGAGGGTCAGGTACTCCTGGTCGTAGTCGTCCGTCATGCCCAAGCGCCATACCTTGTAGGCGGTGTCGGTGAGCCTGGAGGCGTCGATGTTGACGCGGTAGTACACCTTGTCGCCCAGCAGCGCGGTCTTGCCGTCGATGCTGATGGTCGGGTCCTTCTGCGTGTCCTGCTTGGAGGGCTTGATGACCGGCGGCTCGTTCTCGACCTTGTTGGACGGGGTGACGCCGTTGTTGACGGTCAGCGCGGCCTTGTTGTCGACGGTCTTGTCGGTGGGCGCGTCCTCGTTCACCTTGGCCTCGAAGCGCAGCAGCACGCGCGGGTTGGAGCCGGCCTTCCAGTTGGCGGCAACCCAGTCCTTGGCGAACGTGGCCTCGAACGAGTGGTTGGCTTCGTCCCACTGCACCTTGTAGGCGCTCTTCGGGATGATGCCGCCGGTTCCCAGGTCGGTGATCTCCAGGGTCTGCTTGTTCGCGGTGGTGTACTCGGAATAGGTGTCGCTCAGCTTGATGGCGGTCACCGAATATGCCTGGTCCGCAGGGATCTGCGGGTCCACGCGCACGGTGTATTCCACGGTCTGGCCGGGGAACACGGTCTTGGTGTCGATGCTGGACTGGTCGCCGCCCTGGGAGGATTCGGCGATGACCTGCTTGTGGATCGGGGGCACGGTCACGCAGATCTTCGGCGTGTTGGTGTCCACCGTGCTGCCGCCGACCGTCTGGCCGCCCTTGTTGTCGAGGTCGTCGCCCTTCGGGTCCGCGCACGTGTTGAGCTCGTCGCCCTCCGCCTTGCCGTAGGATTCGAGCAGCTTCACGGTGTCGAAGTTCACGTCGAAGGGGATCACGACGCTGATCTGCTTCGCGGTCTTCAGGTCCTTCTGCGCGGCCTCGTAGGAGTCCTTCGCGCTGACCGTGACCTTGGTGCCCTCGGCGGTGATGTCGAACTGGTCGGTCACGTCCCTGCCGGTCTTGTTCAGGTCGTTGACGCCGGCGTTGGCCTCGTCGGTGGTGTCCTGCTCGTAGACCTTGATGTTGGAGGTGTCCTTCAGGTCGAGGATGCTATCGACGTTGGCGAAGTCGTCGGTCCACGCGATCTCGGGCACGCGGCCCAATCCTGTGGGCAGGGTGCCGGAGATGACCGCCGCCACCTCGTCGCCGAGACGGTAGTACTTGTCGTCGCCGCCCACCTTGTCGGTCTTGGTCGGATCGACGGTCAGCTGCCACTTGCCGCCGACCTTCATGGCCCACGCCTTGTTGGGGTTGGGTGTCCACACGAACACCGGCGGCTCGTTGGTCGGTCGGGTCTCGTTGTTCCACTTCTCGTACGCCTTGTTGGTCAGCTGGATCTTCTTGCCCTCGGTGGCACCCTTTTTGATGGTGCCCGTCAGGTAGAACCTGACCTTGCTCGCGCTGTTCCTGAACATCGTCTTCGCGATGTAGGCGGACTTCGCGGTGGCGGTCGCGGTCCCGGCCTTCCGGTCGATCGCGATGGTGAAGTTCGCGGTCTCGTCCTTGCCGTCGACGAACACCTTGCCGGACTTCCAGTCGATCCACTGGTTCGAACCGGTCAGATCATCGGTGATGGAATAGGATGCCAGCGGGTTGAGCAGGTGCGCGGGGATGCTGCCGTTGACGACCACGCCCACCTGGTCGCCCACGAGGAACGTCTTCTGATCGACGCCCTGCTGGTTGGTCCATTGCTTGTCCTCGGCCACGAGAGCGCCGGACTCGTCCAGCACCCACACCTTGTCCGGGGTCGGCGTGACCTTGCCCACGCTGTCGCTGTTGCCGGTCTGGCAGTCGGCCAGGCTGCCGGTGCCGTTGTCTCCGTTCCAGCACGCCACGGAACCGTCGTTGATCTCGTAGTCGCCGCCGGTGGGTTTGGCCGACTGTGGCACGTTCAGCGTGTAGAGGCCGGAATGCGGGGCGGTGGCGTGCGCCTTGACCACGCGCTTGCCATCGATGGAATCGTCGATGGAAATGTCCGCCGGCACGATGTTGCCGTTCGCGTCGGTCACGTTGACCTTGCTCACGTCGTCCTTGTCGGTGCCGCCGATCACCACGTCCCTGGTGTCGATCGTGTCGTAGATCCAGAACTTGCCGGAGGCGTTGGAATGCGCCTTGATGTGCGCCGTGTACAGCGAGCCGGACGCGATGGAGTCGTTGCCGTCCCGCACCGTGTCGCCGGCCCCGTTGGTCAGCCATTTCTCGGGCGGGGTGGTGGTCTTCTCGCCGGACTCCTTGCCGTCGTTCTCTCCCTTGTGGGAGACCGCCTCGGCCATGTTGCCCTGCTTCGCCACGTCAACGTCCCACCAGCGCTTGCCCGCAGGCCACGACTCCCACGAGGCGTCCATGTCCTTGAAGGACGCGCTCACTGTGGCGCTGCCCTTGTTGGATGCGGTGAACTGCTTCGCCACCGTCTTCTCGGTGCCGTCAACGCCACGCCAGTGCAGGGTCGCGGTGCCGTTCACGTTCTCGGTCTTCGACCCGTCGCTGGACAGGGTGATCGTGTCCGAAGCGTCCTTGGTGTCGCCCGACTGGCCCGACATCTCCGCAGCCTGCGTGCTGATGCTCAGGTGATATGAGGGCGGCGCGGGCTGGTACTTGTCCAGCACGATCACCACGATCGACGGCTTGCTGGAAGCCTCCACATTACGACGCATAATCGCATCCACGCTGTTCGACGGATCATCATCGAACGGATATGAGGTCCTATATACGGTGCTGCCATACTGGTATGTTCCTGGAGCTACGTAGGTGTTCCAGTTGTCGTACCAGCCGCCGGTCCCGGTCGGCGAAGCCGCGCCGGACCCGTTGTAGATGTAGTTGCCGCCGATGACGGCTGGCACCGCGCCGACCGCGACCACTCGGCAGTCGCCGTTGCCCTCGCCGGGGTGACGCCGCTGGAAACCGGTCTCGCATTCCGTGCGGGCCTGGTCCAATGCGGCCTGCGCCTTCGTGACGCCATCGCCCTCCAACGTCACGCCGGCATTGTTCATGGCGGCGCGCACCGAATCAAGACTCGTGGCCGGACCCCATGCGCCCGAAGCATCGTCCTTGTACTGCCAGAACTGCACCGCGGCCAGGTCGCCGCCCGTGCCGGGCTGGTTGCCGCCGCCACCGCCCGCGAACGCGGTCGATGCGACGACGCCGCCGGCACCAAGCGTGGCGATCGCAGCCACCGCCGCGACACCGGCCTTCATCATCTTCCTGCCAAAGTTCATGTAAATGAACCTCCGTTAACCTTGTCTGTTCATCCCCTCCCTCAATCGTTCCGGTCATGGCCCCGCCGCCTCTTTTTTCAAGGGGTGGCGGGGCTTCCGACCGCAGGAATAACGGGAGGTAGCCACCGGTTGGCCCGGCAGCCACCAACAAGCCTCACAGACGACACGCCGAACCACGGAGCATGGCGTCTACAAAAAATCCGGAAGTATTTCCCGGCAATACGGGTACACGGGAATGCGGGGGCACAGGTTCACAGGGACATGGCTTTCCTTTGCGAAATCCATGAAAAAGGCCCGTACCGGTTTCCCGATACGAGCCATAATCAGTCATTCATCGATCAGTGATGGTAATAGCCATCATCCTTGCCGGTGCAGCTGTTGCCGCAGCCGTAAGCGCCGTTGAGGTTCGGCTTTGGGGCGGCGGCGGCCGGGCCGGAGCCGCCCGATGTGGTGCCACGGTATGTGTTGGAGCCGGAAGTGGAGCCTTCCGTGCGCCTGTACGCGCCGCCGGAGTAGGAGGAGACGCCGCTGTAGGTGGATTGGGCCTGCGCCTGAGCCTGGGCTGCCGCTGCTGCCGCTGCGGCGGCTTGCGCATCCGCGTCCGTCTTTGCCTGGACGCTCGCGTTCACGCCGTTGATGGCATCCTCCAGCGTTTTGCGCGCCCCGTCGATCTTCGCCGGATCGTTCCCGTCCTTCAGCCCGTTCGCCGCGTCGATGGCGTTCGACAATGCGTCGCGGGTGGCGTTGTCCGCGACCTTGCCGTCCGAATCCGCGAGCAGCTTCGACGCCTCGTCCAGCTTCGCCGTCAGATTCGTTTTCGCGTCATCCAGCCTCTTCGCGGCCTTGGATTCGGCGACGGCCCTCACCGCCTTCGACAGGCTCTTCTCGTGGGTCTCGTACCAGTCGGCCTGTTCATTGAGCTTCACGGTGGCGGCATCCAGTCCTTGCGCGTTTTCGGCCACGCAGCCCTCGTATTCGGGTGCCGAGGCCTTGAGCTCTTTGCCCAAGGATTCGACGGTCTTCGAGTCCTTGACCTGTTCGGCCTTGACGGCGGCGGCATCGGCGGCATCGCCGTTGAGCAGCGCGTTGTATTCGTTGGCATTGTTGCGCACGGTGTCGGCGGCGGTGACGCACGCCTCCTTGGCCTCGGCGAGCTTCGCGCCGCTGTAAGCGTTCCAGCCGATGATGCCGGCCGCGATCAGAATCACCGCGCAGACGGCCGCGACCAGGGGCGGCAGCCACTTCGGACACTTCCTTCCATCCTTGCTTGGCTCTGTGATGTTCTCGGCGGGTGTTTCGACGGGTTCGAGGATTTCCGTCTTGTCGTTCTCGTTCATCATTGTTCTCCTTGCATTGATAACGCTTTATTGATCTGCCGGGATACCCGCGTTGGATTGCAGCGTTTCCCGCGCGATGTCGAGTAGCCGCTCGTCGCGGCCGGGCTGGGCGTCCGCTGTGTGGGGGAGCCAGTCCTGATCGACGTCGAGGGTCAGGTCATCGAAGGCCTGTTGCCCGTCATCGCGGCCCAGCAGACCGCGTAGCCTGAACGTCTCGTTCATGTGCTGTCCGTCCCATTCGATGCGCCGGGCGTACAGCAGGAAATCCAGAGTAAGGAACCCCGGCCCGGCCTTGTCCACCTGCACGTACCGGGAGCGCGTCGGCGTGAATCTCACCCGCGGCACGCCTTTCAGCCGTTCGTGCAACGGGCTGTCCGGCACGATGTAGCGTTTGACCAGGTTCTGTCCGCCGGCCGCGAAGAACAGCATCTGCGGCAGATTGCCGTAGGTCGCGTCGTAGTAGCGCCATCCCTGGTCGTCCCGCCATTTGCGAAGCATGTCACGGGCGGCCCCCGGCCCCAGATGGATGCCGGAGAACCGTTCCCACGCCAGCGCCACCCGGTCGAACTCGCCGCGCATGAGACCATACAGGGCCCGCCCGGTCTGGTCCTTCGGATGACGTCTCGCTCGGATGTCCGTCCGATGGTTCGGATCCGCATACGGGCAGTGCAGATAGGCGTCCTCGTCGTAGCGGCACAGGCCCGGCACATCGCCCCGGTGGTGTCGCCCGTAGGGCCGACGCGCACGGCTTTCCTCCTGCCGACGGAACAGGCCGACAATCTGGATGGGATTGTCGCACAGCGGGCACACCGCGTAGTAGGACGGCCCCTTGTCGCCGTCACGACGCCACGGGGCCACGCCGCCGGTGCACCTCATGTATGACTCCTGGCTGATCACGATGCTTTCCGCCCTTCCCGGCCATGCCTTGAACGCATCCATAGTCGGCCCCCCTCGCCGCGCATCGTCGTCATCGATACCTCCTGTTGATTCTAACCCACCAATCCGCCGGCAGCTCGGGCACCGCGCCCTCGCGTTCGGCGAACGCGAGGCACGCAAGCACCGTGCGCAATCCCAACGGGAACTCCCGCCGTCCCTGACGCATCAGGAACGTCCAGTCCTCCGTGCACTCCTCGCAATCCGAATGGTCCATGACCCCGCGACGGGCCAGTGCGGCCCGCTCCTCGATGTCATCCGTCATCATCCACTCCTTCTTCCGTCTTGCTTCGCCTCGGCCCTTGCGTCCGCCGCGTCGAGGGGAGGGCAGTCGCATTCGATCCATGCCGTGAGCATGTCGCGGATGGTGGTGCCGCGTCGCACGGCCTCGGCCTTGAACCGTTTCTTGAGCATGGGGTCGAGCTCCACCGTGATCTTGGGCAGCTTGACCGGTTTCTTGTAGTCGGTGAGGGTCGATGCCAGCATGTTCTTCGTGGTCATCGGCTTGTTGATCTCCATGATGTTGTTCCTTTCCGTGTCCCCGTGTCCACGGGTTTGCGTGGACACGGGTTTTCGGTTCTGCGGGTGTCAGGCGTTGAATGCGTCGCTGAGTTCCTTGGCGATAAGCCCGTAGCCCGAGGCGGACGGGAACCGGCCCTCGTCCGGCGCGAGACGCATGGCCTCCTTGTACGGGATGGTCTCCCTGCAATGGGCCAGTCCGTTCTCGGCCAGGAACTCCTCGGCGTGCCTGAGGCTGCGCGTGCCGTAGCGGGTCTGGGTCAGCAGCACCGAGGAGGGCTTGTTGATCTGCCGGATGGTCTCCAGCATGCGTTCCAGGTCGATGGGGCCGGTGGTGGTGACGAGCAGCACGAGGTCGGCCGCGTCCACCGCCGCCTCCACCAGATCGGTCTGCAAGGGAGGCGTGTCGATCAGCACCCATTCCTCCTCGGCGGGCGCGGCGACGGTGAACCGGTTGACGACCTCCACTCCGAAGGGCAGTGGGCGGCCGGCCGATAGGGCCTTGTGCGCCCACAGGGTCGCCGCGCCGGACGGGTCGGCGTCGCGCACCGTCACGGTATGGCCCAGTCGGGCGAGTGCTTCGGCGGTGCCGATGGCGCTGGTGGTCTTGCCGACCCCGCCCTTGAGGTTGACGAAGGCCACCGTTTTCGTGTTCGTGGTCATTGGGATTGTTCCTTTCATTCGTGTTTCCGGCTTCCCGTGTCCACGGGTGCACGGTTCCACGGTTTGCCGCGTATACGGGTTTCCGGAATGGTTCGTCCTTATGGGGCCGGACCGGTTATCTGTATCGGATTGTCTTCAGAAGAGGGTGTCCTGCAAGGGCGGGGTGTGTGTGGCGGCGGCCGGGGCCTTCGCCTTGCCGGTCGAGCGTGTGGTGGCGCGCCATCGTTGCTGGCGTGCGTTGCGCTGCTCGGTCTTGCGGCGTTTGCATTCGCGTTCGCGTGCCGCCGCCACGATCTCGGGGTTCTCGCGGATGTACCGGGCGAGCCGCCGTTCGGCGGTCGGGTCGTCGGGGTCGAACCGGAATCCGGCCTCCTGCGCGGTCTTCAGCACCTGGCGTCGGGCCCTCAACGGCAGTCCGCCGTAGATGCCGTACTGGTCCCGGACCATGATGCCGAACGCGAGGCATTCGGCCCTGACCGGGCAGGCCTCGCAGATCCGCACCGCCGCGCGGCGCAGCTCGTATTGGGTTCGCTGGTTGGGCAGGTCGTCGGGCCCCCACATGCGGTCCGACCACGAGTCGGGGAAATCCGCGCATTCGCCTTTCAGGAACATGCCGGCACCTCCTTCGGCCCACGGCCGCCGATGAAGCCGAAACGGACGGACGCCGGCCCGGTCTCGGACGGCTTCCGCTGCCCGAAGCCGTCGTCCTTCTCCCTGGATACCGCGTCCAGGAAGGCGCGGCCCGCCCGCAATGCCTCCAGCACGGCATTGCGGGCGCCTTCTGCGTCGTTCGCGGGGACGCGCTTCAACAGCCGGCGCAGGGTGCGCGGTGCCTCGAACCCGTCATTGCCCGCATCGAAGTCGTAAGGGTCGAGCAGTTTCCACACGCGCCGGTCCAGGTTGTCGGGGATGCCGTAGTTCGGCACCTTCGGCGTGGATTCCGCGCTCGGCGGCTGCGCCGTTTCGCCCTTGTCGGCGATGACGCCGTGTCCGGCGAGCAGGCGACGCCCGTGGGGGTCGTCGGCCATCTGGAGGCATACCTGGTCCCAGTGCCGTGCGAGGGAGCGGGGGCCGGTGAGCGTGCGACGCCAGAAACCGTCATACGGTTTGCCGGAAGCGTCGCCCTTGTCGGTCTTGGAAGGCGGCAGCGACACCCATTCGGCCACGGCCAGCACCAGTGGCATGCCGTGGCGGGCGATCAGCCGTCGGGCGGCGTCGAGTTCGCGTTTGCCGGGCCGGGCCAACGGTTCGGGCACCGGCATCGGCGGCATGGCGCGCAGCCCGTCCGCCATCGTGCGGCACACCGCCTCCGCGTCGGAACCAGCCCCGGCGGATTCGCTGCTCGGGGGTTCGGCTCCGGCGGCGTCGGCCCATGAACCGTCCTCGCGGATTCCGTCATCGTCCGGGGAGGTCTCTCCGCTTGCGGGGAGATGCCCCGTAGGGGCAGAGGGGTTATTACGTACTAGGGACGTACTGTAGCTCACCAGGTGAGCTGGGGGTGGGGTCACAGCTGTGAACCGTGGTTCACCCGTGAGCTGGGGTTTTCCCGTGTCCCCGTCGCCATAACCACGGTCCACATGTGAGCCGGGGTTTCCCCTCGCCCTGTTTTCCGTGGAAGGCCGTCCGCCTCGGGTCGAGTCGATGTCGTTCGAGTCGAAGAAGTCGGGGTCGAGCTCCAGACGGTTCCCCAGGCACAGATCCCACACGACGGGCCGGTGCCACTCGCTGAAATGCCCGGCCTGGCGTTGGTCGCCGCGACGGATCAGCCCGTTCGCTTCCAGCCATGACAGGTGGCGTTTGACCGTGCTCACGCTGCACTTGCACCACGCGGCCAGCTTCCTGTGCGTCGGATGCGCGTTGCGCCCCTCGTCGTCGGCCACGTTCGCCAGACACATCAGCACGCGAGCGGCACCGTTGTGCCTGGCGTCCACGGGCGCGAACCTGAGCGCCCAATCGACCGCGTTCACGCTCATGCGGCACCCCCTCGGCGGGAGTCTTGCAGACGTGCGCGCAGCATGGGCACGCGCGGCACGGGAACGTCGAGCATCATCGACAGGTAGAAGTCGTGGCTGCCGTCCGACGGGCAGGCCGCCAACAGGCCCGAAACGGACCCATGGGGCGGGAAGCCGCCATGACGCGCGGCACGCTCATGCGTTTCATGCGCTCTCATGGCTCTCCTCACTCACGGAACCGGCCGACTCCTCACGCCAACGGGCCTCAAGCATGTCGCGGCGCGTGGCCGCGCGGCACAGGGCGAACGTCAGCAGATAGGACGCGGCGAGAATGATGACGACGGCGATCACGAGTATGAGGTGCATCATCGGCCCGCCCCCATTGATCGCGCGAGGGAGGCCAGCAGACGGACCACGAGAAGCACGATGCCGACTGCCAGACGCAGGAACGGCAGCAGCAGGCCGAAACAGGCCACTGCGAGCACCACGAACAGCAGGATCACCAATTCCACCATTCATCACCCCCGCTCACCGAGGGATGCCTGAGCATCGAGAACACCGCGTCATCGCCGCTGAGGGCCTCCACGTCGCGCATCAACGCGTCGATCTCGTCGGACACCATGCCCGCACCGGCCTCGTAGCCGCGGTTGAACACGCAATCCGACGGACCGCCATGGATCAGACGACGGTTCACCGTCCGAGCCGGCGACGAAGCGTTCCGCACGTCACGAAGCGCGTCATGCCGGCCGATCAGATAGGCGACCGCCATGACCTCCCTCACGGTCATCGACGCATCCACGGACAGGGACAACAGGGACATGTAGTCCCGGAAATTCGAGCGCTCCTCGTTATCGAGGGAACGCGCGCCAACGGTCATGGTCATTGCCTCACCTCCGCGTGAAGGGACCAGAAAGCGAAATCCCAGGCATCGCGCGAGTTACGGTCGCACCAGCAACCCACACAAGCCAGGCCGCAGGCCACCGGCACCAAAGCGAATCCCGGCAGAAGCAGATTCCTCGCGGCAAGCAGAATCGCCAGAAAAACCACGCACGACAACGCGGCCAGCATCCAGGAGACAAGTCCCAGCAGCTCGTAGCGCCGGGCAGAACGTCGCCAATACAAAGATTCGGAAAATGTAGACGCCATGTCCCGCGAACCATTCACGGGGGCGTTACCATCAAAATCAGAAGTCGGCACAGCGACTTCGGTTACACTAGACATTTGTGCAGCCTCCATAATCTAAAAGGCAATGCGAACGATTCAAAAGTTTGGCGACTAGGGAATCGTTCAACATTGGATGTGTTGCATACGCCCGGTTTCGATGTTCCAGATCGAGACTGGGCATTTCCTTATCGGACAAACACCCCCTCACCCTCGCTCAATTGAGATGGATACATAACGTCAAAAGGAATCCCATACTCAGTGTGCAGAATCATCGCACGCCTCATGCTGAGGTCTCTTTTGTAGTTGACGATGCGTGAAACGGTCGAGACGGAAACGTTAAGAGTGGCGGCGACCTGCTCTTGGCCGATACCGCGTTCTTTGAACCAATCATTCATCGGCGTACACACCTCCAGCCTCCATTTTTGTAATACTTTTTACGACCTGCAAAAAGTGTACGACAAACTTGCACTAAACGCAAATCGAGAGGTAATATATTTTGCAACAGGTAAACATATTGTTGTAAAGGTTAAAAATGACCAGTATTGAAACAATGCCGGGCGTCAGCCCCAAGGCGCGAGCCGCATACAAGTTAAAAGTCGTTTCTTTCAACGTTCAGCAGCTTCTGGCCGCACAAGCGAGAGAAGGCAAAAATCAAACTGAGATGGCAAGCTATCTCGGGATAAAGCCTTCCGGTATGTCCCTCAAGATCTCTCGCGCAAACTGGCGATTTGAAGAGGTTCTTTTGGCTGCGGAATATCTTGACACTACGGTGGACGAACTGTCTAACGATGCGATTATGCGCATGATGCTCGGAAACAAGAAAGCCGATCAGATGCTCATGGATATAAATACAGAAAAAGCCACCGGCAACACGCCGATGGCTTCCAATGAGCTCCTGCGGCTGGGCTTGAACCAGCGACCGTCCGATTAACAGTCGGATGCTCTGCCAACTGAGCTACGCAGGAATGTCTGCTGTGTTTGAGATTTCTCTCGCGCACAAGTCACATATCTTACATGCCTGCCACGAAAAAGCAAATTACATGCGTGTAGGGCATGTCGCGCTGAATTCCGCAGAATCGGACTCATCGGATACTATCTCATACAGCCAAAAACCGAACGCGGATATACACTAGCGACTAACGGTAGAGGAGCTGGTGTCTGCTTGGCAAATACTGGAATCGGTGAAACGGAACAACCGTCTGAGTATGCGAACCCAGTGGGAACAATCACAAGAGTTCTGATGTTCCGCTGTCACTGCATGGCAGCGGTTGTGACATGGATCGGCCGCGGCTGAAGGTCGAACAACATGACGATGCGGCGATACTGTCACGCGAAATTTCATTGTGGATAACTTCGGAAGCTAGAACCACATAGGTCGTTTTGGCTGGACATCCTGTTTCGGACCCCTCAAGGTGGGTATCACCGGCAAAGAAGCCGGAATCACATCACACTCACACTATGGGGAGGAATCTCATGAATGCACCACTGTTGTTTGATTGGCGTCGCGACGAAGCCCGACGTGCCAGCCGGCGGCGTCAGCAGGCGCGTCAGCGGGCTCAGGAACGGCAACGGCGTATGGATGCCATAATCGCGTTGGCCGCCGTTATCGGCCTGCTGCTTGCCTTGGGAGTAGGGCTGGCATCCACGCCTCAGCATGTTGCGCATGCGGATACTGCGGTGACCGGAGATGCGGCATACACGGTGGAGGATTTCACCGATATGTCTGATTTGGCGTGGCGCAATGGCAATCAGTGCGAATCCCGATTCGACTGGCCGGTCGACGATCCACAGGTCGAACAACAGTTCGAGCGGCCGATCAACCCGTGGGCACCAGGTCATCGTGGAGTGGATCTTGTTGCGGAGCAAGGTACCGTAATTCTGTCACCACAGGCAGGGACCGTGAGTTTTGCTGGCAAAGTAGCTGGCAAAGATGTGGTGAGTGTACGGCATCGTGGAGGTGTCACGTCGACATTCGAACCGGCCGTTACCGAGCTCTCAGTGGGGGATACGATCTCCCGCAGACAGCCCGTAGGCATCGTTGAAGGCAGCTCGGACCATTGCGAAGACCGTTGCCTGCATTGGGGCCTCAAGCGAGGAACGGCCGATTATCTTGATCCACAGCAATATGCGGGGAGTCGAAAAATCGTACTGAAACCGTCATGATTTAACGGTGATTGTCGGCCGGAACAGGGCCGTACGGAAGAGACATCGCAGGCGGCTAGCGGCGTGACGAGTATGAATCACAGACCGGCATCGGCCAAGGAAATATATCCGGGGTCGATCAGCGCGGACTTGAGATTGCTGGCGCTGACAGCCAGCAACGGTTCGCTGATGGTCGGGATCTTCTTCACGCCGCCTACCTCGGAGTTCCTGATTGAAGGCATGGAATTCAGCGCTTCGTCCTTGTTGAGCTTGGCGCAGGCCTGAGCGATATCCGTGGCGATGGTCTGTCTGTCTTCCATGCCGGTCATCCATTGCTTGCCATTGACGATGGATGGGATGTTCGAGACATACGCGCCGTATCCGGTTACTAGAGGCCACTGCGAGTCACGGTCCTTGTCGGAAGCGGAGGTGTCCTCGTCCGCATCGTCATCGGAACTGGATGAGTCGTTTGCGTTGTCGTTTTCAGGGGATTTGATCGGGTCCGGCACGGCGTCGCGGCTGAGATCCTTCTTGCCGGTGATATTGCCGACAATGCCCGAGATGGTGATCTGCGGATTGATATCGGCGGCAGAGCCGGTGTATCCCAGATCGTCCAATTCCTTGACGACCTCGGAGGCGATGTAGTCGTTCATCGTGATGATGCCGTCAATACGGGTGAGTGTGGACTGTCCGTCGGTTTTTGCCAGACGCTTGTCAAGCACTTTCGCAGTGGAGCCTTCCTTAGCGGCATCGTAGGCCACGGCTTGCCAATCGTTTTCCGTGGATTTGCCGTCCAAGGTGCCTGAAGGGCTTTCCACAACGCCCTTCTGATAGTAGGAGCCCAGTACCTGCCAGATACCACGGAACGCCTCTTGGGCGAACGTGGAATCGTTGGCGTTGCCTTTTTCGTCCACGGCGGTGTATGGCAGCAGCACCTCAATGTATTTGGGGTTGTCTTTACTGGCCTTATCCAACTTGAGTTTGGACACCATCTTTTCCGCCTGTAGCTTGCCGATGGTCTGGGCGTCCGAGAACTTGACGAAGGCGTCCGGCTTATATCCCTCGATACTGTTGCCGAGCAATACCACATGCATGCCGGATTCCTTGGCCAGCTTGAGCGATGAGACCAGCCGGTCCACGGCCTGCGCCTGCTCGTCCGATGCAGTGCTGTCGCTCTCAGTGTTGGACGAGTCGTCTTTGGACGAGTCGTCTTCGGAAGATTCACCGTCAGAAGTAGCTCCCTCATCCGTGACATCGTTGGTGCTCAGGTTCTGGCTCACGTAATCGCCGTATTGGCGAGTGGAAGCGTCGGCCTCGACTACTGGAGCCACGAGCAATGTCATGTTGTCGGGCGCGATGGCAATGCCGGAATCGTCCGTGGTGTTATTCGAAAGATGATCGACCACAAAGTCTTGGATGGCGCGGCTTTGCTTATCCAACGAGTCGGACGTCGTATGATTGATATCGCCTTTCTTGAAACCGGCGTCGACCAGAGCCTTGGTCAGGTCAGGCACCAGCTTCGCCCACTTGTTCAGTGGCATCTGCTGGTTCAGCGTGATGCCGTCCGAAGGTGTGAACACGGCCACGCCGCCGGCAGAATTGGACGTCACCGTGGTCTGACCATCTACAACGGTCTTATTGTCTGAGGTGCACGCGGTCAGTGACAGCACCATCGCGCAGGATGCGATAATGGCGGCGAGCAGGGTGGTTGAGCGGCGTGCGAACACCATAAGCGGCGAAACCTCCTCAAGCGGGCGTGAAAACAAACTGAATCACGATTCTAGTAGGCCGTATACGAAAAAGTCCCGGACCAGTGGACAAATCGCCACATATCCGGGAACAATTAGAAGTATTACGTGCGTGCATCGAACAACTGTCATGATTATCGTGCTGAGGAACATTCCAGATGAAGCACGACAATCATGACAGTTTGCGACATGACATGGCCCATGTAGGTCCGCACGATGTGTTCGATGATTTACTCGGCCAGAGCCTTGGCCAGGTTCTCGTCCAGCGCGTTCATGAAGCCGTCGGTGTCGAGCCACGGTTCGTCCGGGCCGATGAGCATGGCCAGATCCTTGGTCATCTGACCGCCTTCAACGGTGTCGACGATGACCTTCTCCAGCGTCTTGGCGAAGTGACGGACTTCGGGCGTGCCGTCCAGATCGGCGCGGTGCTTAAGGCCGCCGGTCCACGCGAAGATGGAGGCGATCGGGTTGGTGGAGGTCTTCTCGCCCTTCTGCCAGCGGCGGTAGTGACGGGTCACGGTGCCGTGCGCCGCTTCGGCCTCGACGGTCTGGCCGTCCGGGGTCATGAGCACGGAGGTCATGAGGCCCAGCGAACCGAAGCCCTGGGCCACGGAGTCGGACTGCACATCGCCATCGTAGTTCTTGCAGGCCCAGATGTAACCGCCGTGCCACTTCAGGGAGCTGGCCACCATGTCGTCGATCAGGCGGTGCTCGTAAGTCAGGCCGGCCTCGGCGTACTTGTCCTTGTATTCGGTCTCGAACACCTCGGCAAAGATGTCCTTGAACTGGCCGTCGTAGGCCTTCAAAATCGTGTTCTTGGTGGACAAGTACACCGGGTAATGACGCATCAGGCCGTAGTTGAAGCAGGCGCGAGCGAAACCGCGGATCGAATCGTTGACGTTGTACTGCACCTGGGCCACGCCGCCGTCTTCGCCGTAGTTGTAGACCACGTGCTGAATCGGCTCGGAGCCATCGTCCGGAGTGAAGGTGACGGTCAGCTGGCCGGCTCCCGGAACCTTGAAATCGGTGGCCTTGTACTGGTCGCCGAATGCGTGACGGGCTACGACAATCGGCTTGGTCCAGCCGGGCACCAGACGAGGCACGTTGCTCATCACAATCGGCTCGCGGAAGATCGTGCCGCCCAGGATGTTGCGGATGGTGCCGTTGGGGGACTTCCACATCTTCTTGAGACCGAATTCCTTGACTCGGGCCTCATCGGGGGTGATGGTGGCGCACTTGACACCGACATGGTGCTTCTGGATGGCGTGGGCGGCGTCGATGGTCACCTGGTCATCGGTCTCGTCGCGGTGCTCGATGCCCAGATCGTAGTAGTCGAGGTTCACGTCGAGGTACGGCAGGATCAGACGATCCTTGATGTCCTTCCAGATCACGCGGGTCATCTCGTCGCCGTCGAGTTCGACGACAGTGCCTTCGACCTTGATTTTGGCCATGCTTCCTCCTGATAGATGGTGTGAAGATGATTTAGTCATAGCGCATGTTTGTAACGACTTGAAGCAATCGTCCGGTCCGTGGGAAACGGCCTTGTTGGCGTCCCACCCGGGCAATAGGCTGGAAACCATGTCTCAGGAAATTGAAATCGGTTTGGGCAAAAAAGGCCGTCTCGGCTACGCACTCGACGATGTGGCAATCGTCCCCTCCCGTCGCACCCGCGACCCCGAGGACGTCTCCACCTCTTGGCAGATCGACGCCTATGAGTTCGATGTGCCGGTGATCGGCGCCCCCATGGATTCGGTGACCAGCCCGGCCACCGCCATCGCCATGGGCAAGATGGGTGCGCTCGGCGTGCTCGATCTGGAAGGTCTGTGGACCCGTTACGAGGATCCGACCCCGCTGTTGGACGAAATCGCCGGACTGCCGGCCGATCAGGCCACCGAGCGTATCCAGCAGATCTATGC
>ENA-OWZO01000561-OWZO01000561.1-human-gut-metagenome-genome-assembly--contig:-NODE-561-length-16868-cov-7.940998_pt1 | contig 16868 bp, 17 predicted proteins | sample MGYA00249260_ERZ652115 | MGnify/ENA primary metagenome ERZ652115 (study PRJEB26925, sample SAMN05827127) | human gut metagenome | biome: ENVO:2100002; feature: ENVO:00000062; material: ENVO:00002003...
TCTCGTGGGCTCGGAGATGTGTATAAGAGACAGCTATAGAGGTGTGGGATACCGGCAGCGGCCAGCTGCTGGCCACCATTGATGATCCCTTTGTGGTGCGTCAGGTGAATTTTGCCTTTACCAAGAGCGGACTTGTCCTGCACACCGATTACGGGGCCATGAGCATCTATTCCTGCGCCCTCTGAAACGGAGGAATGAACGATGGATCATGAGAGGAAAGAGCTTTTGGCTCAGAAAAAAGCGCAGCTTAAAGCAAAGCAGCAAAGAGCAGAGATCCAGCAATACAAGGACCGTCTCACAAAAAGCATCGAAGATTTTTCTCAAAAATACCGGTACGTAGATGAAGCGGAAGAGGTCAAACTTGGAAAATTCATCTCAAAACTCGATTTCGCGCAGCCGGGGCAACTGTCAATCCAAGAAGTTTGCCCGTACCCACACGAAAATGTTTACCTGTGCTTTTTGATGGGAACAGAGGCACTGTTTCAAATCTTCATATTCGGAAAATATGATGACATCCTGCGCGATTATGATGAATGGGAGGTTTTCAGCCCCTGTCTGCTGCTTGTGGATGAGGATTTTATTCATTATGCTTATGTCAATGATGATGGCGAAGTGATCGAATCACAAGTATCGTGATTAATTTTTACGATGGAAAAATGGAGGGGGCACAATGAACTTTAACGAAGCAATGCAAATGCTTGGAACCAAGTTGCAAGGAAAGTACGGACATTTAGGCTTCAAGTATAAAAAATCCGATAAAACGCTTACGAGGCACAGTAAAAATTTCACATATATGATTGCGTTTTCCTCATTTGGCGGGAACACAAAGGATAGCATAAGCATAGAGGTTTGCTATATAATCAACACCCGTCCATACGACCCTTATGGTTACTCCAAACCAGACATCAACACACAACCACTGTTTTACAGTTTAAGAGACAATGAAATATATCTTGATATAGGAAATGAAGAAAAAATTAACAATACCTTTGAGATTATTTGTCAGTGGATGGATAAATTACTGATTCCAAAAATGAATGAGCTTTGTGCTACCGAGTAATGTGGATGAGGATTTTATTCATTACACTTATATCAACGATAATGGCGAAGTTATGGAATCACAAGTATCGTGATGGCTGAGAAAGAGAGTATGTACCTATGAACAAAGACGCATTGACCGCAAAACTCCTGGATCTGGCCGAGGGGCGGGAAACGCCCGAAACCTGGCGGAGCTGGTGGGACGAGCATGAGTCCGAACTGGAAACCCTGCTGAACCGGGGGGAATTCCTGAAATTGAAACCCTGCCGACACGGTTTTCAGTGGGTCCCGGTGTTTGGCAGCCAAAAGGGAGCCATCGCCATTCTGGAAAAGAGCGGCACAGCATTTGAGGCCAGCAATCTCTACCAGGAGCGGTATCTGGCCGAGCTGGAGGCTTTCTGCAAGGAGCAGGAGCTAGTACAGCGGAAAAAGAAAAAGGAATTCAAGACCAGCAACCCGGAGCTATTTGGCCGATACCCCAAGTTCTCCAAGGCGCTGGCAAAGGCGCTTGCCCCCTCTGATGAGATCAAGCCTGCCGCCACTGAGGAGCAGATAAGGAGTCAAGAAAGCGTGCTGGACTTCACACTCCCGGCCCAGGTGCGAGAGTTCTTCCTGCTGACCGCGGGCATCCAGGCATCCGTAGGCGTGACCATTGATTTATCCGGCCTGTTTGATCTGACTATTCATGGCGAGTGGTATTGTGTGCTGGGCGAGTTCTGGAAAGAAGCAGACGGCGACCAGCTCCTGCTCCGCCCTGGCGAGGAGACTATCTGGTACTACGCCCATGAGCAGGACAAGATAAAGCGCCTTTGTAGTGATATGACAGAACTGCTGGAGAAGAAATTGGCGAGGTACCTCAATGAGCAATAAAAACATCGCCTATAAAAAGAAAATAGCGCAGCGGTTGATGGCTGAACTGTAAATCAGCGAGAGAAGAATGAAAATGACATTAGAAGAAATGCTCTGTGATCTCTATGATAAATATGGTAACGATTTTAACTGGTATATGGTCCCCTTCACACAGGCGGACGGGGTATTTGTTGCTGAACTAAACAAAGAAATAGGACAAGACCACTTCTTATACGGCAAAAAAATTTGGGCGGTTGCGAAGTGTGAATCCAATGATGATGTGTTATATGTTCTCAGAAACGAAATAGGAAGAGACATTTACTATCTGTTCCATTTGACTTACTCAGCACATAATGCGGACGGATTTCCCCGGTATGCGGAGTTTGCAGATCTATTTGCAGTAAAAGAATTTATAGAACGATCATATATCGAGGATTATATGTAATCTTCAAATTTTAATTTGTTAGGAATCTACCTTGCCCACAATGGCATTAGAAAGGAGGCAAGTACCTATGTCAACCTGGAGCGGAATGAGGAACAAGCTGGAGAATGACTATCTGTGCCCGGCACTCCGGGGCCACATCCAGTATTTTGCCACCAGTTACAGCAAAAGCGCCGACCATGAGGGCCGGGCAGCCATTCGTGTGGACGGTGTGGAGGTGCTGCGGAGCAACTACTACACCTATTTTGGAAATGTGTGGGCGAAATTTCATCACTTGCGGTCCACAACGCTGAAAGATCACAACTCCGCAAAAGAGGCCATCTACCAGGCTCATGCCTATGCGCTGGAACAGGGTACCTTTGACCAAAAGGTGTTCTATGAGGCGTTTGGTATCTTTGATAACCAAAGCATTGAGAAAAGCCTTGTCAGCGAGAATCCCCTTGTCCGTATCTTTGCCCTTCTGGATCGCAGGCTTGGCAAGCGCCGCCTGTTGGCTTTGGAGGAACCCATGGAGCAGGAGCTGGACTGGGTGCAGGCCTTCTATGTGATCCGGATGCAGGCAGAAGGGCTAATGGAAAAAGAATAACATTTAGGAGGAATTGCCATGTCACAGATTGCATCCTTTTATCTGATAAAAAATAACCAGCGGCAGGAGTTGTCCGATGGCAACTGCTCTGGCGCGGTCTATATGGCTATCTGGGACTGGTGCGAGTGCGAGCTGGATCTAGATGTCCGTTTTCCTGCTCCCCAGACGGAGGATACCCTGGACTGCGCTCTGCTGGAGGGAGAACTGGCGTCTAAAGTGCTGGCAGCTCTGCGGGAACATAATCTCCCGCAACTGGCCGCCAAAATTGCCCCAGACTGGGATCTGCCCACCGAGGCGGTACAAGGCGGGCTGGAAACGCTGCGCTCCCATCTGGAACTGGTGCAGGACGAAGCTGCCCTGCTGTATGAGATGATTTGACGGGACTATGCCCATGCCAAAGATGAAGGTTAAGAAACGGAAGGAAATACTATGGTGAGAGATGGAATCGTGCTCAAAGAAGAGGATGATCAGGTTATATTCAATCAGTATAGCTTCTGTGAACTGGTGAAACGCCTGCTGGTGGAACTGGTGGGGATCTCTTATGAGGAAGCCTCCCAGATAGTGGAACGCTCACCGCTGGTAGAGCCAGTGACCGATACCATGGAAGTGGCGATATTCAGCCATGAGCTGCCCTATTACTGTGCCATGCTGCTCTACTATGGGAACGGTTATTGGCAAAAGGGCATCCCAGCGCAGCCAGAGGATATGGATGCCCATGAAGCTTTGGAAAAGAAAATTATGGAGAAATACGACTTAAAGGAACCGTTTATATGGACATGAGAGAGACGTTCACCATTGACGGCAGTCACTTTTCCAACATGGCCGGTTTTTATGACGAGGTGGAGCGGGTGTTTACCTTTGGTTTGGACTTGATATTTACGCAGGAACACTACTCTGGTACTATTCTCACAATTGAAAAACTATTGTTCAGCAGTGGCCGGAGGACAATGAGAAGCCCTATTACACCGACAAGCCGGATTGGGATGCTTTCGGCGCTATGCTGCTGGTAACCGCCTGCTATACATACAATGAGCCGGTGACACCTACTGTGGAGAAGGACTGGAACTTAGGGGAGCATCCGAAACGAATTGATAAGAGGAAAGTAGATTAGCAAAATGGAAATAGCACTGTAAAGCTGCCACATTTTTTATTATATTGTAAGAAGAAATAAAAGTTTCAGGAAAATTCCTGTGATATAATGCTAACATATAGAAAAATACAAATTCTAGTCTTGATGTAGATAGCGGAGGTGCTGCCTATGATTAAAGCAAAAATATGGATTTTTATAGCTGTCTTTCTGATGATTTTAAGCGGCTGCGGGAAAGAGGAAGCTAAGCCGCTTAAAGTATATTCTTTCAGCGGAGAAAATGATCAGATCGCAGTATCCAACGGAGTTATTATTTTAAGCGATACAGAAGAAACCTTCAGCGGCGGTCAGTTGAAGACAACAGGTGCGGAATTCATTGACATTACGTCCTATTTTACAAAATTTTATATTATTTCAGGAACAGAAAAAGAGACTATTCTTTCTTTTGGTTTGGAAGATCAGACCGGAAATGCGGTCCAGGTTTCCGGAGAACTGGGGAAAATATCGGGAGAAAGCACGCTCAGCAGGATCAAGCTGGACGATGCAGGCAACTGGAAAAATAATCTCTATTTTGAGCTGGTCACAAGAAATAAGGAGGGAAAAGAAAGGGTGTATCAGCTGCAGATGCATGTAAGCGAAGTGACGAAGGGAGCTTCTCCGGAAAACGGTTCTATCGATTAAGCGGAAACCTTACAGTTTGCAGAAGTGGGAGCCAGACTTTAGTGGAAAACTGGTCATGAAAGAAACGACTATGACGGAACTGTTCTTATGAAAGGGCTGCAGGAATATATGGGAGGTGATGAAAGATACCAAAAGAAAAAATAGGTATTGTGGAGAGAAGCGAAAAGGAGTTTTTCGAATTATTTGATAAACTGTGCAGAGCATATGAATTGGGGACAATGAACAGCATGGGTTCCATCCAAAAGAGCAGATGGAATTTCTTTCCGGATGGCTCAAACAATATGCCTGATAGGCTTCAGATGATGAAAATATGCAACAGAAGATAGCAGGATAAAAAGCAAGAGAAGTATACGCAAAATGAATATCCGTTTTTGTGAACATGAAATAACCTAGGGTAAGAAAAAGATTCCCCAATAAAACAATATATGGTATAATAAGAAACAATGTTATGTGAATAAAAAGGGTGCTGCGATGAATCAATATATTGGACAGCAATTTGCTGTTTTACGGTACGAAAAAAATAGTTTGATTGTTGAAGAGACTGCATCTGCTGGCAGATGCGGTTCCTTCAACGCGGCTTCTTTATGCCCTGCGTCAGCCTGTCGTTATGACAGTGCGGCGTGGGGCTTTTTATATTACTAGGAAAGAGCGTCCTATGATACAAAAACGCTCCGCGAGGATGTGCACGGTGTACCAGAGAAAATAGTTGCCGACACAGCCTCGCTCTGGTGCAGAAATGTGCCAAGTCACATTCATTTTCATTGTCTGAAAGGAGTTAATACACATGAGTTTGAAATATATTTGTCCCGGATGCGGGACTCCATTGGGCTATGACGGTTTGTGCTGGAAATGCAAGTCTGAACAGGAGCGAAAGGCTGCGTTGACCTGGACGCCAGAACAAATCAAAGAAAAGCAGGCTGCTCTGATTCGAAACATTCAGCGTTTGGCTGATATGGAAGATCCAGAGTGTACTGATTTTTGGCAGCTGTTTGGCTACCGGGATGCTATCACTCCAAAGATCCAGAGAGCTGCACTGATGGAAAAAATATTTTACCCCAGCGAAATCTATTATCATGCTCCCAATGATGTTCGGGATGCCTTAATCTCTGCGCTTTTGTCAACGGAGGATTCTGGTGAGGCGTCCAATCTGATGTGCTGTCTTGCCATGCAGGGAGATGATCGGGTGCTGGAAACGATGTTGGAACTGGAGAGAAATCCACGCCCCTGGAGAAAGAACCTCTATGTAAACCCGTCCATTTACGCCCAGTGCGGCGGCTGGACCTTTGACAAAGAGGGACGTCGAATACAGCTTAACTTTGACACCTGTTATCCCATGGTCAAAGGCATGTCCGGCGAGTCCTCTCCTGTCCGTATCGGTCAGGTACGAGGGAATACCTGCCCTCACTGTGGCGGGCGGATGGTGAATATGCTGGTGCTGGATGGCCGGGATGAGCGGCTGAAGTTCCTGGGAGTGGACGGCATTTTGACTGCTGTCTGCTGTCCAAACTGCGTGGGATTTTTGCAAGGCCCCGCCTTTAACCGCTTTACGCTGGATGGAGGCGCAGAGGTATTCCCTTCAGAACTTTTTGATGGGGCGGAGCAGATAAAATGCTATGTCCGGCCGGAGGAATATAAGGCTTTGACTGAAAATTCTTTTGTGCTGGGCAAAGCGCCTGTGCCCTTGTTCTATGGCGGTGCCTGCGACGATGTGAACACTATCGGCGGTTTTGCCAACTGGGTACAGGACTGGGAATATACTGCCTGTCCTCACTGTGGGAAGCCTATGAAATATCTGGCCCAGATTCAGTGGGATACCTTGATGGATGGTACGGAGGGAACACTCTATATCGAGTTCTGTCCAGACTGCCAGATCGTTTCTATGCAGCACCAGCAGACTTGAGCGAATCTCTGCTTTACATAAGAAGGAGCTTGTCATGTGTGAGTATTGCTGAGACATTTAAATAGTTAAATATGGAGAAAATTTGATGCTTCGGAGGATTATCAGGCTTGAAACGTATCTGGAGGAGGAAAAGCTCTGGAGAGAGCTTGGAGGGAGCAGGAGAAGCTTATGAACAAGGAGGAAACGACTATGCCTGCAGCAGAATGGCTGAACAAATACGAATCAATGAAGGAGAAATTAGCCTGCAAAACGGATCTGGACGCGCATTTTACAGAAAAAGTAATTGGGAGTATGGCGGTGGATGTGCTGGACATCGGCTCTGTCCATTTCCCCACTGGGACAATCTTCGCCTGCGACCCGCTGGTGGAGCTGGAGGACACCTCGCCTTTCCTTCAGACAATCCCTGCCGGAACTTACCCAGTGAAGATTTGCGTGGTGCCCAGTGAGAAATACGGCGATCGCTACGCCTGCATCAAAGTGGTAGTCAGTCAGGAGAAGCCCGTCCGCTACGAGCTGGGGATGGTGGGCAACGAGAATTTGGACGAGGAAGTGGGCGAGGACGATTACTTTGGCTTTGGCGTAGATGCCGGGATGGGATGCATTGCAGACATCCAGACCCAGATGGCTTTCAAGGAGTACTGGGCCAGGCGGTTGGAGGAAGATCCGGATATTGACCCCTACAATGACCTGTTCTGCGACTTACTGGAGGAAAATGCCAAAGCCCACCCCAAGTATCAGTTAAGCCACGGCGACTGGCTCAACTGGACGGTGCCGGGCACAGACTGCAGCCTGCCTATCTTTTCTTCTGGCTGGGGTGACGGGTATTACCCCGTCTACTTTGGTTACAATGCCAAGGGTGAAGTCTGCGCTGTGTATGTGCGATTCATCGATATTGAAGCCAGCTATGGAGAGCAGGAGTAAGGAGGAGGCAGCAATGGATTGGCCAAAACGAGCGAGGACAGCAGCATGGGAAAGCGGTATTCTGATCCTGAATGGGGAGAAAAAAATCGAAATCCCGGAGCTGACCATGGATCTCATGGAGCAGCTGGCCGGATACACCCTGGTGGGGTTTTATGTGAAGGACTGCCCGGTATCGGATGAACTGCTTATCCCCTTTGCTGGGCATAAAAGCATGGTCAATTTTGGTGTGGAGAAAGGAGCGCTCACGGACGCCTGTTTTCCCGTTTTTTCCGCCATGCCCAAGCTGCGCTATCTGCTGCTGGACGGCAACGCCGGAATCAACGGAAGTGGTTTGTCCGCTCTCCAAAACTGCAGGCTGGACCTTCTGACCCTTAACCACACCGGACTGAACGATGCAGGTATTATGGCGGCAGCTGCTATTCCAAAACTTTCCCACATCCAGATCGATCATACCGCCGTTACATATGAAGGACTACTGGCTATCGCTGGAAACAGCCGGATCGAGCCGGTGGCCCATGAGCAATTTACCAGGGAGCAGATGGAAGACTTTTTCAAGCTTCAGCGAGAAAAGGCGAAAAAGCTGATTGTATTTGATAAACAGGCAGTGGAGGAATGTCACAGAGTCTTGTCTGCCTTTTTTGAGGAAATGACAGTATGGGAACAGTATATGGAGCAGGCCGGGTTTGAGGACGCCCAGGCGACACCCCGCCTGCTGGCGATCTGGGAGAAGTATGTGAGTGAAAAGCCCCGTGCGGGCTACCGGCCTTTAGGGATCTCTTACAGTTCACCGGGCACTTACAAGAAAGAGAAGTTTCTTGATGCGGAGCAGCTTACCCGGAACAAGCTTTACATCTACACCAGAGAGGAAAACACAGGCCTTGACCGCCGTTTTCTTATGAAGCGTGTGGGAGAAAGCTGGAAGATCGACGCAGTGCAGGAACGGCTGGATGGCTGGCAGCGAACAGGATTGTGAGGCCTGTCAGGTCGAGAATTGGAAACCAGAGAATGAGGAGGAAACGGATATGGACATTTTACAGCAGTTTCAAAAGTGGCATGAGGAGGATAAATTTGTGCCTGGTGAGACCCCCTTTGAGGGCTTCGACCTTACCAGCTTCTGGGACGACAGTATGTATGCTTTAAAAGAATATGTCAGTGAACCGCCTTCTGATGAGCTGATTACCAGCGTGGAGAATGAGCTGGGCTACAAGCTGCCTGCCTCCTACATCTGGCTGATGAAGCAGCATAACGGCGGAATACCAAGGAACACCTGCTATCCATGCGATGAACCTACCTGCTGGGCAGAGGATCATGTGGCCATCACCGGCATTTTCGGTATCGGACGGGAAAAGAGCTGCTCCCTCTGCGGAGAACTGGGCAGCCAGTTTATGATTGATGAGTGGGAGTATCCGGCTATTGGTGTGGCTATCTGTGACTGTCCCAGCGCTGGGCATGATATGATCTTTCTGGACTACCGGGCCTGCGGCTCCCGGGGAGAACCAGCTGTGGTCCATGTAGATCAGGAAAACGACTACAAGATCACGCATCTGGCAGACAGCTTCGAGGAATTTATCCGGGGGCTGGAACATGAATCCCTGTATGATCCGGATGAAGATGTAGAGAATTCTGACGAAGAGGATGATGTTGACGAGGAGGAAACCGACCATAAGGGCTCATTTGTCGGGTCTGTCCTTCTTTCTAAAGCGGAGTGGGACAAGGAGCAGCTGCTCCTGGATCTGCGGGAAGAATGGAACATTGTGGATGAGGAGCCGGACGAGAGCGCCGAAGATGAGGAGAACAGCGGCGATGCTGTGGTGATGCGGGTCGGCGGCATGATGTTGATCGTGACACTCTTCCACGGTCACATCCCTGACAATGAAGCGGAGAACAACGCCGAAAATAACTATATGTGGCCAGAGGCCGTAGAAGCAGCCAAAGCCCACAAGGCCCATATCATGGTAGCTGTGTTGGGCGAGGAGGAAAAACTGCTGGAACGAGGCAAGCTGTTTACCAAGGCGATGGCAGTGTGCTGCAAGCAGAAATATGCTACCGGCGTCTATACCAGCGGCGTGGTATTTGAACCCCGCTTCTACGAGGGCTTTGCCGATATGATGAAAGAGGACGAGCTGCCCATCTTCAACTGGATCTGGTTCGGCCTGTACCGGAGCGAGGGGGGCCTTAATGGCTACACCTACGGCATGGATGTGTTTGGCAAGGAAGAAATGGAGGTGCTGAACGCCAACGCCGAGCCGGGGGAGCTGCGGGACTTTTTGGCCAGCCTTGCCTCCTATGTGCTGGCATGTGATGTTACGCTGAAGGACGGCGAAACCATTGGCTTTTCCGCGGACGATAAGCACACCATCACCTGCAGTCCCGGCGTCTCTCTGCCGGAGGAGCAGATGACCCTGAAGATTGCCTATGAGTCTGACGAGAGAGAGCTGGAGGATGACGACGGCAGCATAGGAATGGATGATGCCTCCTATCATATTGAAAGCATTGCGGAGAAGGAGATTCCCATTGCCTCCATTAATGCCTATAATCACATGGCAATTTATCTGCGTTGGTGTATGGAGCATGACCTGATGAGCGGGAAATTTCTGGAGGAGCATGGCGAGGTGGTGAATCAGGTCAAGGCAGATTCCAGCAACACAGATCTGCGAACATTCATCCGGGAGGAGTTATTCGGCTGTCTGTTCTCGGCTCTGTTCAACCAGAAAGGCCGTGCTTTTGCTCATTATTACTATGGAGAAAATGACGCGCCCTATTATCCTGCCGATATTGATGACTATGCCCTGAAATATTTTGGTCCGTCCCGGTATCACTCCAATGAATTTCAACAGGAGGCATATTTATTCATCCCATTTGATGAGAAGTACTATCAGGCCATGGCAAAGGTGATCGAGAAACGCTTTGTCAACTGGCAGGGACAGGATTTTGACGAGGATACTCTGGAGCCTTCCGATGTGGCCCAGGCCATCATGGAGTATCTGGATTGTGAGTGTACCTATTTTCCATCCATGGCAGACGACGACCCCATTATGTCGGCATACAGCTACGCCCGGCGGCTGGGGGTGAGGGAGGGCTTTATTCCCGTGCTCATCAAGCCGGATGAAACGCTGTTGGAATGTCTGGTGATGAATGCCGATCCGGAAAACGATGCGGACTGCTATGAATTTGACCTTAAAACGGTGGAGGAGTACCGCAAGAAGATGCTGACTACTCCCATCAAGGACGGAAAGGCGGTTCTGGAGGAATTGATCGGTCAGCGGAGGGAAGAAGCCGAGGACGACGAGCTGGACTGGGAAGAGGAAGTTCTTGGTGAGATGGAGGGCGGATATGATAACTGCCGCTTCTCTAGCTGCTGGGGCTTGGAGAACCACATGACTTACCCCCTCATTTTGGCAAAAATTCCGGTGAAGAACTCTTGGGAGATTTTCGCCTATCTGCCCTTTGGTGGTTGGAACGAGTGCCCCAATACTCCGGAGCTGATGGCAGTGGCGAAATACTGGTTTGAGAAGTATGGCGCAGTCCCTGCTGCCATGAGCCACGATGAGCTGGAATTTCTGCTCCCGACCCCTGTTTCCCAAGAACAGGCCATGGAGAATGCTGCAGAGCAGTATGGCTTCTGCCCGGACATTGTGGTTCAGGAGCAGGATGACCCCACGGTGGGCAATCTGGCAGATACCCTGTGGCAGTCCACCGTCTGGTATTTTTGGTGGGATTAATCGGAGAACATGCAAATGAACGAATATTTGAAACAATACATTGAATTGAAAAAACAGTTTGCTGCGACCAATGAAGGTCCTGACAGCGTCCGCGCTCTCTACGTCTTCAAGGAGGAACTGGAGCAGAGCGAGGATGAGCAGGCCAGGGAAGTGTTGGTGGATGTGTATGACCTGCTGGACTTCAAAAAGGATGCCTACGAGCTGCTCTGCCAAATTGGCAATCGCTCCGATAAAAAGACGCTCAAGCGGCTGGGCGTCTTAAAGGATTATGCGGAGAACTGGGGCAACCATTACGCCATTCCCCGGCCAAAAACGGCGAAGGAAAAGCAGAATGAGAAGGAGCGGCAGAATAAGCTGGGCCTGCCCATCTTCCGGTATCATCCGAATCCACTGGAAACAGGTGCTTTTGAGGAGTCTGCAGATGGTGTTGTCTGTGACTGCTGCGGCAAGACGACCCACGTTTTCTATACAGCTCCCTTTTTCGCTGTGGAGGATATTGCATATCTGTGCCCATCGTGTATCGCAAACGGCGAGGCGGCCCGGAAATATGAAGGCAGTTTTCAGGACGATTTCTCTCTGGATGATGGTGTAGACGATCCTGAAAAGCTGGACGAGCTCATCCACTGCACTCCAGGATATTCCGGCTGGCAGCAGGAATACTGGAGGGCTCACTGCGGTGACTACTGCGCCTTTTTGGGCTATGTAGGTGCCAGAGAGCTGCGGGCGCTGGGGGTGCTGGAGGAAGTGCTGGACGATCCTGTGTGGGACGAGGAACAAAAAGAAATGATTCAGGAATCTGTCAACGGCGGGCATTTGCAATGTTATTTGTTCCAGTGCCTCCACTGTGGAAAGCATCTGGTCTGGATGGACTGCGATTGAGGAATTTTTCAAGGAGGAGTTTATTATGGGATACGATGTAAGCTTTCACCCGATTTCACCGAAAGAAATGCAAGAATGGTATTTTGCGCCTCTTGCATGGGTACAGCAGGGACAGGAGGAAAAGGTACGAGCCTTTGCTGCGCAGCAAGGGATGGAGGATTTCTATGCAGAAAAGTATCTGAATACCCTGCGGGTCGGGGCGGGAACAGGGGGCGGTGAGCTGTTTGATAAGAGCCATGGCTTTTATATTGCAGTGATCCAGGGGTTCTTCCGGGATTACTTTTACACCAGAGGGAGCGCCTTTTCTTTTCTGGTAGATGAGAAGCCAGAATATGCTCGGTATTTTACTCCGTGGGAGCAGGTAGTACCAGCTGCCTTTTCCAATCCGACAGAAAATCGGATCATTGAAAATTACTGCTCTGGCGTGTATCTGTCTCCAGATCAGGCTGCGCAGCTGCTCCGAGATCTGGAACAGAACAAAAAGGTTCTGGAAGATCTGGAAGAGCTTTGGTGTGACGGGCAGCTTGCGGTACTGAAAAAGGCTCTTACTGCCGCTGTAGAGCTGGGTGTCGGATTGCTGGAGGCTACTGAGGTGGTAGAACCCAATCCTATCGCTCCCAATGAGAGTACGAGTTATTCCAATCTGTACCACTGCGATCGGGACGGAGTGTATCTCTATATAGATATGGCTATAAAGCAGATTTCCCAGGCGATGGGGAAAAATACGGACGACAGGTAAGAACAAAAAATGATAGGGAAGGAGAGTAAGGGATAAGTGAATGGGATTATTCTTTTGGTTGGGATTTTGTTGCTTGTGATGTTGATCACTCTGCTTGTTACAATGCAATGGGGGAGTCTGCTTCTCTTTTTCCTTGCACTGTATTTGATTTTTAGATAGCGAATGGATTCTGGGAAGAATGCTTTGAGCGTGTCAGTGAAGTGAAAACAGCAGATGATACAAGGAGACCAGCTATGAAAAGTCAACACTAAATTAGCTGGAAATTAATAAATCCTTGTTGTGGTAAAAATGGGTAACCTTAATAAGGCTCCCTGGTGGGCGCTTTTTAACAAATCTATGATGTAGGTATCCAGACCTCTTCTTAATCGAGGTTAAATTCCACGTTGTCAGTCATCATTTTCCAGATGATTCTGACGAGCTTGCCGGCACAGTGCCCAAGGGCATTATAGTGAGTCCGGCCTTCCACCATCTTGGCTTCGTAGTAAGCCTTGAAGGTGGCATTGTTTTTAACAACATTGTGAGCAGCATTAACAAGTGCATATCTGAGGACTTTAGATCCACGTTTGGACATTCTGGTTTTCTTAGCCTGAAAGTTTTCTGACTGATAGACAGAAGGATCTAAACCGGCATATGCAAGCAGCTTGTTGGGGCTGGAGAAACGGTGTATATCACCGATTTCGCCAAGTATCATTCCTCCATTGATATATCCGATACCAGGAATGGTCATAATGACAGAATCATTGAATTTCATGATTTCCGTCATTTCAGCTTCAACTCTTTCTAATTGGCTATCGAGTAACTCTATTTGTTGAATTGTGTGAGTTACCTGGATAGATAGAGAACTGTCGCTGGCACCGACAGACTTCTGTGCGAGAACTCTTAACTGCTGAGCAACCTCTTTGTTAAAGTGTCCATGGGAGTTCACTTTGAGAAGATGAGCCAGATGAGTCATATGCATAGAAGCAACAGCTTCCGGTGTTGGAGCTTCTTTGAGAAGCGCATAGACAGATTTTTGATGCAGACCTGATTTGAAGAAATACTGCAATTCAGGAAATATCTCATCCACGTAAGAAGTCAGCTGAATCTTTAGACGGGTTCGCTGCTTAATGGTTTTCTGACGGAAGCGTCCAAGGGCTTTTAAGTCCATCAGATCAAGATCATAAAAGGTCACAAATCTGAGAGATTCCTGCATCATGAGAGTTTTGCAAATGATGAATGTGTCGACTTTGTCGGTCTTCGTTTTGCGAATGTTGTTCTTACGCATAGTAGAAGTCTTGATGGGGTTCAACACACACACATTGTAATTCTTAGCAACAAGATATCGAACAAGGTTGTCGCTGTAGTGTGCCGTCGATTCAAGACCAATGATGAGGCTGTCCTTGTCTAGAGGATCTAGCTTGGAAATCAGCAATTGGAAGCCATCATTGTCATTTGTAAATTTGAACGGCTTGATTAGTTCTTCACCATCAGAAGATATGGCTGAGGCAAAGTGATTGAGTTTGGCAATGTCAATACCTACGTAAATCATGAGGTTGTACCTCCCTTTCTAAAGTCTGATACCGTGATATCCACCAGCGATTATCATCGTAGACTTGATGGAAATAAGTACTCGGATTACTCCGGCAACATCCAGCTATAAACAATTCAGATAAAGGTAGCGGCAATACACTCCTTCGAGTAGTCAGAGCTACAGGGAAAAATCAAAAGTCCACAGTATCTGAATGTATTGAACCACGATATTAAAAGAAAGGAAACGTGTGATAATTAACTTCCTAATTATCATACAAGTAGAATAATGAAAATTGGTATTATGACATTTCATAGAGCTATTAATTATGGAGCTGTTTTACAGACATATGCTTTACAAAAATATTTGAATGATAGCGGATATGATGCAGAAGTTATTGATTATCGCTGTGATCACATGGAGAATTTTTATAAGATTTTAAGTGTAAAAAATAAATCCATTAAGCAGGTTATTAGAGGCCTTTTAAATTTTATATATGTATATAAAAAGAAAAGTAGATTTTATGGTTTTTTAGATCAAAATGTAAAAATAAGTTCAAAGATTTATGATAAATCAAATATTGGTGAATCAAATAATGAATATGATAAGTTTATTACAGGGAGTGACCAGGTATTTAATTATGCATGTTCACAATTTGATAAAAATTATTTTTTAGAGTTTGTTAAAAATTATGATAAGAAATATTCTTATGCGGCTTCATTTGGTATGAAAGAAGTTCCGTGTGAATATGCAGAGGAATATAAAAAGTTACTTTCAACATTTCATGAGTTGTCAATTCGTGAAACAGATGGACAACAAATAGTAAAAACATTGGTTGGAAAAGAAACAGAATTATCAATGGATCCGGTTTTTTTATTAGGCAGGGAAGATTGGGAGCGATTAGCTAAGAAACCGAAAATAGAACATTATATATTGATATATAAATTGAATACATCAAATTTATTGTTTGATTTTGCAAGAAAATTAGCTAAGATGACAAATACAAAAATTGTTGCATTGAACTTTGATATTGTTGATCAGATGAAAACACCAGATATAAAAGGATTATTTTCAACATCAATCGAAGAATTTTTAGGATATTTTAAGTATGCAGATTATGTTGTAACAAATTCATTTCATGGAACTGCATTTTCTATTATTTTCCATAAAAATCTTTATGTAGAGGCTTTACAAAAAGATTTTAAGCCTAATGATAGAGTAGAATCATTATTAAATTTAACAGATTTGAATGTATGTAAAATAAAAACTTTAGAGGATTGCGTATTAGATATTAATAGAGACTTCAGTATGGCAGATGAACAAATCAATAAAAAATGTGCGGAAGCAAAACAATATCTTGAAAGGATTATGAATGAAAATTAGAGAATGTTCTGACTGGAAAGATAAAAGAATACTAGAACTAATAATTGCAGCTGTGATTAATTTAATAATATTTTCTGCAAATAATAAATTGATGATGTATACAAAACATTTATCATTATTGGTAATTATCCTTTGCTTAGGAATGTTTATTTTAAACAGGAATTATATATTGAAAATAAATAAATATAAACTTATGTATTCTTTATTTGTGATAATGATAATGGTTAGTTGTTTTTGGGTTAGCAATACAAATGTTATTTGGGATTATAGTTTATATTTAATTTCAGGAGTATGTGTTATTTTTTCTGATTTTTCAAAGACATTCTACTATTATTTTATGAAAAATTTTAAGACCTTATTTTGGGTATTTATATTTTCAATGTTTTTAGAGGCATTGTTACCGAATGTGTTTTTTTTAATATTTGGATTTGCTTCATTTGGAGATGCAGAAATGCGAGCTCTTACATCTGGTGGGGCAATTGCAGGTTTAGCTTTTGAAAAGGCATATGCAGCATTTATTTGTAATTTAGGGCTTGGTGTTATTTTTGCAGAATTTGTTGCTCAAAGATCATATAAATATGTTATTCAAAGCATACTTGTAATGATAGCATTAATGATGACAGGTAAGCGCACATTGTTTATTATCCCAATTGTTGCTTTATTAATTTATGTAATGTTATTTAGTAAAAATAATAAGTTTATAAAATTAGCTGGAGTTGGATTAGGAATATCAGCATTTATTATAATAGCATATACGATAATTCCAGAAGCGTCTTTAATTATTGATAGAATTATTAATAGCGGAGGAGATGTTTTATCTGGAAGAGAAAATTTTTGGAATTATGCTATGGATATGTTTCATCAAAATCCATTTTTTGGAAGAGGGTTTATGTCATTTAATGATTTCGTATTTAATCAAGGATTTCGTTATTATGGAGAAAGATGGAATTATCAAGCACATAATGTATATATTCAGCTTTTGGGAGAAACTGGTATTATAGGATGTGGAGTCATCATTATACTGATTATTATTTTGATAATTAAAGCCATATCATTAGCCAAAAGCACATCTAATTTTTGGGATGTACCTGTCTCTTATACACATCTCCGAGCCCACGAGACGGAGCTACATCT
>ENA-OWZO01000568-OWZO01000568.1-human-gut-metagenome-genome-assembly--contig:-NODE-568-length-16491-cov-28.962339_pt1 | contig 16491 bp, 19 predicted proteins | sample MGYA00249260_ERZ652115 | MGnify/ENA primary metagenome ERZ652115 (study PRJEB26925, sample SAMN05827127) | human gut metagenome | biome: ENVO:2100002; feature: ENVO:00000062; material: ENVO:00002003...
CTTCCCCTTCGGGGAGTGCGGGAATCCCGCGACTTTAGTCGTGTGGAGGTTTCAAACAAAACGAAGGGAGAAAAAAGTAATGAAAAAAAAAAGGAAAAAACATGGATGCTGATCATTGAAACAAAAAGCTACAGGGGTCTGTCCTGCTACAGAAAGGTGCTGTTTGTTTCAGCTCCGGATCATCAGGTTGCAAAGGAAAAAGCACGTGACTGGTGTGATGGCGAACAGATTACTTCAATCTCTATCCTTCCATTCGATCCGAACCGCATGGGAGATTCTCTGATTGACAGTACTGAAAAGAGCCCGTTCCCGGAACATCCGAACATCGATACACGCTGGATCTCCAAATACAAGACCGCGGAGGCCTTCTACAATAAATACGGCCATCTTCGTGTGAAAGTCAAAGAGGACTTCGATGGAGTCCGCCTGGGCATCTGGATCCACAGCCAGATGTAACAGGGATATGATCAGACATAAGGGAAAAAGTAATGAAAAATACATATATAATATAGAAGGAAAAATTTCTTATAACATTTGAGGTCAGCTACTGCTCTCTCAAAATTTGAATTCGAATTCAAATTTTTGTGTTTCCAGCAGGACATGAGGGGAAAACTGTTACTGGGCACGGAATGAACAGTAACTGTTTTATTGATGGAGATGCGGAAAATTTATAAAAAGTATTGCAATTTTCCAGAACTTTGAATATACTATACATAACAGAGTTGCCCAAAGTCTTTTGGACATTGGGGACCAAGCTGAGTCGTGTGCTCAGCTTTTTTACGTTAAGGAGAGATTTTATGGATTTGAAAAAAAACGTTGACCTTTGATGAGCAGTTAGATAAGTTAATCACTCATGGAATGATTGTCGCTGATAGAGAAAAAGCAAAAGATATTTTAAAAAGAGTGAATTATTATCGTTTTACGGGTTATGCTTTGCAATTCAGACAAGAGTCTTCTGGTAGTGACTATATTGAGGGAACTACTTTTGAAACGGTGTATCATTTAATAAAAATAGCTACCTCCTACGTCCATAGGAGATAGCTATAGTAAATTATAAACACTGTTTATAAGTTTCCGGTGGCAACCATCGGACATAGCAAAATCCTTTGATTGCTTCTGGTTTGATTATAACCTATCCATTTCCAAATGGCAAGTGGAAAAGTTAGAAAAAAGATGCTTCGGCATCTTTTTTTATCCATATATCAGACTTTTGAGAATGCTCTCAGTATTCCTCTAACAGACAGATAGGCTATTCCCTGCCGCAAACAGGAGATAGCCTATGGCTTGTTTTGTGCAACTTTTGAAATAATTTTTTTTTTCCGCAGTACAATCATTAGACACGCCAATATCTCCTGATTGTTTCTGACTTGATTATAGCCCATCCATTTCCAAAAGACAAGTGGAAGCAAGTGGAAAAGTCAAGGAAGAAGGAACACTCTCAGCGTTTATCTAACAGGCAGATGACATTCCAATCTGTTTCAAGAAATATTCACAGGCTTCAGATTCATCAAAAAACTTCTTTATTCCTCGCTTTTGACCTCTTTCGCTATAATACACTTCCCATTCTGAACCATTCCAAAAAATCGAATATGCCTCATTCGGATATTCCACGCTGTTAATCGCATATATATCTCCAGCAACTCCCATCTCGTTTAATCTTTCTCTTAACCCACTTACTCTCATACCAATCTCCTGTTCCCTGATCGTAATATTGCATATTACCAGTATCCGCATTCCACTCGATAAACTCGAAATATTTTTTTTATTTTTCTTATTATTTCAGGTTTTCATCAATATTTTCGAGTGGAAATCGAGTTTTTATTGAGTTCCACTCGATTTTACATATTTACTGGAACGTCCTGCTCCAACTAATTGAACCAAAGATTCTTCTCTCATCTTATCCACGGTGCTTCTTGCCTGCACTAGACAGATGCACAAACGGGAAGTCTTAATTTATAAAGTTTCCCTATTTCTGTAAAAGCGTAGTCTTCCCAGTAACACTGTCGCCTTTTATCATTCATTTTATTAACAATCACCTGGCAATAAGAAATGAAAGCTTAATGTAATAGATGTCCTCTATAATTTCCACCATCGAAAATCCTTTCATTTGTTCCATCATAAGTTCGATATTTTTTAATCCAATACCTGTACCTTTTACATATGGATTAGGTTTGATAATTTTATTCCTAAATCCAAGTTCCACATATGTATCAGTATATAACACTTCCAGTTCAATCGGTTTATCTTTCGCTGCATATTTCTCTATATTGGAAATAAGATTGTTCATAATTCTTCCAAGATAATCTGTATTTATACATACCATAACCGATTTCCATTTGATTCTTTCAGTTTCGATGCAGAAACCATTATATTGAAGAAACACACAAAATTCAGACAAATAATCTTCAAAAATACTTTGAACCGTTTCTGGTTCTTCCTGCTTCACATCTGACCCATTACTGACCAGAAAATATTCAAATAACTGATCCGAGACAGAGCGAAGCTGTTCTGCTTTATTCAAAGCTTTTATTGCATATTCAACTGCTGGTTTTCCTTCTTTTTCCAGCTTCTTAATGATCTCCAGATAAGAAAATAAACCGGTAAGTGGTGTACGAAGATCATGCGCCATTCCTAAGACAAGTTCATTCTGAACCTGCTGCATTTTTTCCTGTGTTTTTTTCTGTAATATTAACTGATTCCGCATATGATCAATACCTGTTGCAAGTCCACAAATTTCATCCTCACCGGTAATGGAAATTGCATTTTCCAAGTGCCCCATTCCAATTTCTTCAACTTCTTTTTTGAGATATTTAATATTTTTTATTTCCTTCTGAAGTTCACTGGCAAAAATTGCCAGGCATATCAATATACTTATAATTGCTGAAAAAAATGAAATTATATCAAAATATTTATCTGCAAATCCATCATAAATATAAAGCTCTGCTTCTCCGTCTGAAAAATATATGGAACATAAAAATTTTGATGCACTCTTTTGTACCGCACCTGGAAATAAATCTTCCTGATAGGTATTATCAAAAAAAATATTCTTTCCCTTTGAGATAACAAATTCCTGAATATTTCTTTGCCGAACCCAGGAACGGATTTCATCGGTATCTGTCATTTTCAATTGATTTTCACTTACGTATTTCTGGAATGCCTCAATCTTATCCTGCTCTGCCCCATATAAATCGCCATACGCCAGCAACTGCTCTCGAAATACCGATATACCTCCTCCATTCAAAATACAAAAAATCAGAACACCAATAAACGAATCTTTTATCATTCGATAAATCAGTTTTGAAGTCAGACTATTTTTATTTATTTTTTTCAAAATGATATCCTTTTCCCCATGTTGACACAATCAGTTTTGGATTTTGAGGATCTTTTTCAATTTTCTTTCTAAGACGCCGGATATGTACCATAACCGTATTCCCAGAAGAATACAGGTAGGGGGCTTCCCATATACTTTCATAAATATTTTGGACAGAAAATATTTTGCCCGGATTCTTCATAAGGAGCACCAGGATTTTATACTCCATTTCCGTTAAATTTATTTCTTTTTCATCTAAATAAACGCTATTCTTTTCGGTATTAATACGTATATTTTTATTTTCTATCCATTCTTCTTGTATTTCTATCTCTGTTTTTTTTTCTGCAGCTTTATCATAAACTAAATGTCTTCTTAACAATGCTTTTACTCTTGCAAGGAGCTCCGCATAAGAAAATGGTTTTACAAGATAATCATCTCCTCCGGCCATCAATCCAAGAAGCTTGTCCGACTCCAAATCTTTAGCAGTTAAAAACAAAACTGGAACATTACTTTTTTTACGAATTTCTTCACATGTTTTATATCCGGATATACCAGGCATCATAACATCCAAGATTACCAAATGAGTGGAATCTGATATTTTTTTCAGACCCTCGAAACCATTTACTGCTTCTTCAACATGAAAACTTTCCCCTTCCATCAGTATGCGGACACCTTCCCGAATAGCCGGATCATCCTCTATGATAAGAATATTATTAACAACCCCCATAGAAACCTCACAATAATATTAATTAATCTGTCTTTTCTTTTTTATAAGATATAATGCAACTATGATAACAATTACAAATCCAATCATTGCCGGAAGTCCTGTCTCTATATCATCCGAGCCAATGATGCCAGTGATCCAGCGGTATTCTTTCACAGGTTTGTATAACCAAATTGCAGGAAAAGACTCCGCTGCGGAAACATGTAAAATATCCATATCCCCTGAAATAACATTATATAACCCATGAAAGACAACTCCTGACCATATAGATCCGGTTTCCAAGACAATCAATGCAAAAGCGCACCCAATAAGGAAAATTGCTATTAATAAAGATATTACATTATAAACGTTGGACGTGTCAATATTCACCAGATGCATTACTGCAAACAAAATAGAAGACCCTGCAACAGCAAACTTAGTCCCTTTCATTTTTTGCAGGGAGCTGAATATGAGACCACGGAAAATCACTTCTTCTGTTACAGCAGCACGTACACCACCTCCAAGTATGGTATTAAAAGCCAGATCAATCTTTTCCTGAATGGATATCTCTTCCTTAATAAATGTTCCTTTTGTCAAAAAAATACAGCATACCAAAACAAACGTTGATAATAAAACAGCCGCAACTACCCATTTCACCTGAGGAACTGGCTTACATACATAAATGTCCTGCCAATGTATTTTCAACACATATTTATCATACAGATACACAAGAAATAACACTGCCAGAATATCAAGACTTACATAAATAATTTCATCCAGCGGTATAGGAATATTATAACGAAATACTGTAAGGCTGAAATTTCGCGAAAGCGACAGGATCAGGTATCCCAAAGGAATCGTTAATAAATATTTAATTTTCATAAGAAAATGTACTCCTTTTTTCAATTACAGAAATAAGTTTTGATAACTTATTTCTGTAATAAAAAATAGTTTTTAAGTGTATTATTTCTTTTTGATGAAGCTAGCACTTACATAACCAGTGGAACCATTAAATTTAATCTTCACCCAGTTGTCATCAAGAGAATTATTATAAACCTTCACCGTCTGTCCTTTACTTAATGATCCAATAATTGGATAGCCTTTTCCTCTTCCGCTTCTTACATTTAAGCTACTTGCAGTAACAATATAATCCGTTGTAATAATTCCTTGTGTCTCAATTCCCGTATTGCCGTTTTCAAAATCAGCATTCGCAAAATTATCTTCTGTATTTACAGCGTTATCAGTTTCAGTTGTCTCACTACCATCATCAAACACCGCCACTTCCTGTACTTCATCTGCTGCAAATACATTAGATGCCGGTGTTAATAACATAGTTCCTATAAGTGCCATAGTTCCCATTTTCATAATACTTTTTCTCATAATGTCATTCTCCTTTTCTTATCTTATCTACTGTATTTTGTTCCATACTTTTTCTTTGGAACAATGAAATAATATCACTCAAATCTTACAAATCACCTTAACTCATTTCTTAACATGCCTTAATTTTTTTGTAATGCATGATAGATTTGATTATAAACAGGTAAATTTAAACTACCTCCAACACAAATAAATTCCCTGATTGTTATTTTTTCAATTATTTTTTCAATTATTTTTTCAATTGAAGCAGGCAGCTTACTTGATTTATTTAAAATTTTACCATCTGCCTCTGTACCATGTAATAAATTGCCACAAGTACAACAACAAAAATGATGATTCCCGTGATTATTCCAATCGTTCCTGTGAAGAAATTGGCGATGCCTGCGATTCCGAGACCGATTCTTCCAAGAATAGAATCAGGTGCATCTGTCACCGCATCAGCGATATTCGAATCCCCGAGACAGAGTGCCATCCACAAAATCCACAAGATCACTCCGGCAACTTTTCCAAAATACATCCATAATGTTCCAAACAGAATAGATACGATCGTAAATACCAGCAGTGCCGGAAATCCATATCGTATTGACCAGGGCCAGATGAGTTCTGCTTTCTTTCCGACAGTAATATCCTGTGCTATCAGAAATGACCTGATTTTCTTTTCCGACAGAACTAAAAGAACCAGAAGAATATAGTTTCCTGCATTGTACAATGCCTGTACCAGAAGATAGGATAAAAAGAATGTTCTCCTGGTACTTCCCATGGAAATTTCCAGATCAAACATCAGTTTAATCTGAAAAATCTGCGTAAACAGAATGCAGAGTCAGCATAATCCCAATGCCATGATCGTTCCCAATGGAATATACTGTGCTTCTTGTCTGAGTACACTGCGCATCACACCCCACAAGATCATTGCTACAAGGAATCCCAGAATACTCATTACATAGCTTAATATTGCATGATCGTACGTCAATTTTAATTGTCGTTTTACTGCTTCCAGCATAACCGTTTTTCCATCTATTGTCTGTGGTTCAATATCCGGAATAATCTGCGGCATACAAGAATCTGAAACAGCATTGGCAATTCCATCCATTAACTGAAATAATATTTCATTTTCCACACCTACGATCTCGTGCGTTTTATCATCTACACCTACAATCAGCTTTCCGCCCTGGGTATTGGCAAAAGCTACGATTGTTTTCATGTACTTTTCACTTTTATCCGGTAAGGTAACTTTGTATTCAATACTTTTTGATTCTCCTGAAAACATTGTATCCATTGCCATTCCTTCACACCTCATCTTTCATAATTAATTTCTCGTACAGTTGGTACAAGTTTCTGTACAGCTAATTGTATTGTACCCTATTATTAACGTTAGTTAAACATTTTTAGCAAAATAAAAAAATAAGCATTTTAAAAAGGAACTTAAAAATTTTTTCTAAATGAAAGGAGAATCACAACATGGCAAATATTTATATTACACAGGAGCTTTTTGAAAACATCATTCTGTCGATGCTTGAGGATATGGGATGCAAGACAGAAATCATCGAAGTCCCGGACAACTCCGAATCAACGCGCCTTCTCGTCAAAAAGGGTGAAAAAATGTCGGTGGCAAAACAGTCATGGCAATCGAGTTAGACTCCTTGTATGAAGGGTTTATGAAATATCATCCCCTTCTTCAGGAAATTGTGAATTTTATTCATAACACTTTTGAAGGTCTCGATATGGATCGTGACTTGGGAAAGGAGATTGATGATATGTGCAACTTTTCTGATTTAATCGAGGAAAGAGCTATCGAGCAGGGTATCGAGCAGGGCATTGAACAGGGCAGGCGGCTAGAGCTTGATTATGGCATCAGAACAGCAATAAAAGCATACAGTATGCTTGGATCTTCCTATGAAAAAGCAAGAGCTTTCATCATGAAAGAGTATAATCTCTCACCTTCTGATGCTGAATCAAAAATGCAGGAATACTGGGAAAACTAATCAAAGAGAGGAACTCCCCTCGCAACCAAAAAGAGCAGGACATCCTGCTCTTTTTCATTTTCTTCCTTGAAAAAAGTGAATTCGAATTCACTTTTTTATCTCTCCAAAAAACCAAGCAGCTCCGCGGCAGTAGTCGTCTGTGCAACTTTTGTCATGTACTTTGCATAGGTTCCAATGATCGAGTCCCCGGTATTCCAATCTGACATTTCCTCAGTGTTTAACCAGAACGCCTTTTTTGCCTTTCTTGCAATCGCTTTTACATACTCTTCCCCTGACCGGTTCTTGTTGTTCCTGGCATCCCCGATGATATAGACATAGGAATCCCCTGTTACTTTACTCATATTACTGTTGTAGAATGTCCGGAAAGGAATTTCATAATTGGAATAGGCCCCGGAACGCGGGATCGCCTTTAATACCTCGCTGACAGCCGCTGCTGCATCATCCATCTCCATGAATTCTGAAATGTCATAGAGTTTGTTGGTAAATGCATATGTAGAACATCCACCCGGAAACACCTCCTTCATGGCATGCATGAACACCAGCATCAGCTCGGATGCTTCCTTACAGGAACCGGATACATCCAGGATCAGGATCAAATTGGATTTCTGCCGTATCGGTTTCTGGTGGATCAGACACAACGGGATACCACCTGTCTGGCAGCTCTTTTTCACAGTTGCAGGAATATCGATCTTTGACGCCCTGTTTGTCCGTATCTTCCGATTTAACTTTGTACGGAATTTTCTGGCGTTCTCCCGGATGTAATCATAGATCAGCAACTTTTCTTCCGCGGACATTTTGGAGAACTTCTTATCCAGACAGACATCGCCCTGATATCTGGAATGTACTGCATTTTTCAGCCTGAGTGTCTCCTTGCGACTTTCAACTGGCTTGTCCTTAAAAATCTCTTTCTGCTGCTTTGCGATCTGCTTTAGCTTTTTCTTAAACTCCCGCTCCTGCCACTTCAGGTCATCCGCACTGCGGCATAACTCCCAGTCATTTTTCTCAATCCTCTCATCCACAGAAGTTTCTTTGTCTTTGATTGCCTTAAGCTGACGTCCAATCTCCCGGATCTCCTTAAGCAGCTCTGCGCTGTTGGATTTCGTACAGGCCCTTAAGGATGCTTCCTTAATCTCCTTTGTCAGCTTCTCCTGCTCCGGTCTTTCCCCGCTTCTGACACAGGCAACAAAACCTGATAAACTTTCCAGGCCTTTTAGACAGGCTTTCAGGTTACGTACCTTTTCCTGCTTTTTGGCTGTTTTTTCTGCCTTTGCGATTTCCTTTTTGTTCTGCTCCTCAAGGACTTTTCGTTTCTCTGCCTGAAGCTTTTCTTTCTTATCATTCAGCTGCCGGATCTTTTCCTGTATGCGTGCTACCTCCTCCTCATGCTCTTTAGCCGCCTTTTCGGAATCTTCTCTCGCCTTATCTGCTGCTTTCCTGGCAGCAGTCCTCTCTTTCTCTTTTTGGAAAAAGAGGGATACAAATTCCCTGTACAGGGGATCAAACTCTTCTGACTGATCTGAGCTGTGGACGATCATGGCATAGAGCAGTCTTTTGATGTCCACTTCTCCCATCCTGCCAAGAACGGAGTAGATCTCTGACGGATCACAGATGTATCCCTTGTTGGAAAAGAATCGGCAGGCTTCAAAGATAAATTCGTAGAGATAGGAATCCTGTATGTTGTCTGCAGGCTTTGCCCATAACTCCCTGTAGCATGCCAGATCTTCCATATTTCTCCCTCCTAGTAAGCAATGTCATTTACATAGTTTCTGACGGTCGCAGAAACTGCTTCCATGTCCCTCCGGTCTTTTACCAGCAGCCCAAGGGAATTCTGCACACCCTCCCTGCTGCCATCCTTTTCGATATAGGAAGCCCAGTCTACGATCTCGGATACGGACACCGGATGCTTCAGATCCATTTCCTGGAATGCGACCATACAGGATGCGATCCCTGACGCCACCCTCTCATCCACACTGGTCCTGTACTTAAGGACCTCGATGATCTCTGCCCTGGTCTTTTTCTTGATATACAGATATGAGCAGCGGCGTTTCATTGCCCCGGACAGTTCCCTGTATGCATTGGAAGTAAGAATCACGACAGGTTTCTGGTCTTCCGGACAGGATACGGTGCCAAACTGCGGAATATCAATGGAATAATCCTCAAGGTACTCATACAGCATATATTCTGTTTCCTCGGATGCCTTGTCGATCTCATCGATCAGAAGAAGCTTTCTGCCGCTTCCATCAATGGTCTGAAGGACCGGACGGGGGATCAAGAACTCTTTCCCATAGAAATCCACATCCCCTGCCACATGTTTGATCGCATCATTGATCCCCAGGTCTTTAATCTCCTCATTGAGCTTTGGCTTTACGGCTTCCAGGGTAAGGAGCTGTCTCTGGTAATCGTAGTCATACAGGACCTCATCTTTGGTAAGGCCGTCATACATCTGCAGTCTCAGCATCGGAAGCCCCATAACCTCTGCCAGTGCCTTTGCCAGGGAAGTTTTACCAACTCCAGGTGCCCCTTCCACCAGCAGCGGCTTATTAAGTGCAAGCATGCCAAATACGGCATAGCAGATATCATCCGTCGGGATATACCCTGTTTCCTTTAATTTATCTCTGATCTCATTTATTGTCATCTTTCTTCTCCTCAAATAATCCTGTTACATATTTCCAGTATTTTTTCTGTATCCCGGTCTCCATGCTGTACATGGTGAACGCAAAATCTTTCCAGTGCTCCGGCTTTCCTTTGAGGAACTGCCTTACCAGGTCCGGATAGATAGAAAGAACCCGTTTCTGCTCCAGCAGCTTCATCTGCTCCTGGTCTTCTTTTTTTGTCAGCTTACGCTCTTTTCCGGCACTTATTACTTTCTTCATATAAGAAACCCAGTCCGTATCCAGGAACTTCGCATACTCTTTTTTCTCCTCGATATGTATTTCGGAGATCAGCTTTCCTTCCGGACAAGGTTTTACAATGTAAAACTCTCCATAAGTCCCGTCAATTCCTTTTTCGGAGATCAGCTTCTCACGTTTCATCTGGCTGTATACCCGCTCCACTTCCTCGTTCGTAAGCAGCCCGTATTTTCCACTGTTCTCTACACCCTTGATGGTCGCCTGAAATGTCTGCTTCATGCCACGCAGGTTCTTAACGATCGCCGACTCCGTAATATAATCATTCAGGCAGACCAGATCATAGATATCGGAGGCAAGCAGATTTCCAAAGGATTTCAACGATTTCGCACGTTTGACTTTCTGTCGTTCCTGCTCTTCCTCTTCTTCCTCAAATTCTTTCGCCTTTTCCTTATACCATCTCCGCAGACTAGCTGGTGAAAACTCTTCCGGGGAAAATACCTGTTCCGCATACCTCTTTCCCACAAGGGCACGTACCCGGACATCCAGGTTTTCCGTTACCCGATATTGCGGACAGCCGATCTTATCTGCAATCTTTAAACAGGACTTAATGACTGTCCGGTACTCCTTCTCAAATCCGGCAAGTTTTTTCAGCCTTGAGAGTACCGCGTTTGGCATGGAAATACTATTTTCTTTAATGCTGTACAAAAACTCCTGGCCAAATACCTTGTATTTTAAGACATCTCCCCTCTTTATCTGAACTTCCGATACCTGGATCCGATCCTGGCATTCTTTGGCGTGATTATGTTTTAAGAAATCCATGTATTCAAAGAAATCAGCCTCGTCCACAACCTTAAGGAACTCCTGGCACACCGACAGATCTTTAAGCTTTTTTAAAAACAAATACGTTTGTCTCTGCAGAAACTGATGTCCTTCATCCACCAGACACACAGATCTCTTTTTTGAGGACATCAGGTATTTTACTTTTTTACAGACCTCTTCCCTGCTCAAAGGGTTGACACTGGTAGTCATGCTCCCACTGATATATGCAAGCTTTAAGCCTTTCATTGTACGGATATCTTTTTGAATTGCAATCGTTACCTGGATTTCATTTTCATAATATTCCCAAAACTCCATGTCCTTATAAGACCATCCATCCGGCTTGAAAGGAGCCTTCATATCGGTCATGACCGCATCCAAGTTTTGAGGAAACTCTGTTCTTACTCTTTCCTTCCATTCCTCCCGCTTCTGTTGCTGTCTTTGTTTTTCTGCCTTTCTTGCCGTCTTTCTCTCTTTTCTGAGGCGGGCTGCGTCTTCTTCTTTCTTCCTGATATATTCCTCATAATCTTTAAAACAGGCACTGCTCCTGTCTGCACTTATGACTATCACATCCTCCGTACGGTAATCGCTGTCCAGGATCAATTCCAGATGTTTCTTTTCAATACGGAATACATAGCTGCCACCCTCTACAAACAGATGGCCTTTTTTCGTTTTTCTTGCCTTACATCCCGAAAAATCCAGACTGTACTTTGAGCAGATATAGTCCAATAAACTGCGTTCTTTTTCTGTTAATTCTTTTTTCATCAGCATCGCTTCCTTTCGTGTTCTGGTTACAGCTTACCATCCGCGGAGAAAACCCACTTCCCACACGAAAAAACGGATCTATCGGACAAAAAAGTTTTTTGTCATATTGTATTGTTTTTCTCCGGCTTTTCATCAGTATATTTTTGCGGAAAAGCACCGGCAGAATTTCTGCCGGCAGGTTTTTCAATGTCAAATTTCAATATCAGAATTATCCTTTTCGTCTTTCTTCGTCCAACCATACAACAGCAAGTAACATTCCTAAAGACGCAATAAAACAAAGGGTAAAGGCAATAGTATTACATATTGCGGTCGTCATTGTAGTGACAATTATTTTCTCTGGGATGCTTTTCCGTATCCGGATTTCTTTTTCGTCCCCTGCTTTAATCTCGTCAACGGGTTGTCTGACGCTTTCCTCATACTTATTGCCATCATAATTATACCGATATTTAACTTCCAACATGCCGTTTTTCGTACTAGATACATTGATGACATTTGCTTTCACAATTTCGCTATCTGTGTATGTTTTATAATTAGTTACAACACTGATTACAAAAATGATGATACCGACCAAAAAGAATATGGTGCAAATAAGTTTAATATTTTTGTTTGCCATCTGAATTTTCCTCGCTTTCTGAAATTACTTTTACAACAATGATGTCTTCCGTTTTATAATCTCTTTCCAGTATTGCAGCCATATGGACCTTATCGATATAGAAGACGAGATTTCCATGATCTTCTACAAGCAGGTTCTTACAGCCTCTTTTTTGTCTTAGATACACTTGCCATTTACATCAATCCCTTCGTGCTTTGATTACAGGTTATCAGTCAGTGACGCAAATTAGTTCTGACACGAAAAAATGTGCCTTCCGAACAGAAAATAAAAAAGATTCTTGTCATATTGTTTTTTCATTCAGTTCTTTGTCTGGCTGCGGATATTTCATTTCTGCTCCTAATTAATCATTTTACTGTTAGAATGAAAATAATCTGGAGACAGCAAAAAACTTTGTAAATACTGCCAGGACGATGAATGTGAAAACTGTCAGGTAATAAGACTGACAGACGACGCTTGCCAAATATGATTATAGTAATACAAAGAGAGGCATTAAAATGAATCAAAAATATATATCGTTAGAATTAGCAATTGCAAATGATGATTTAGATTTATTTTTTCAAGGCAGTGGGATATATTCTTTTGGCGATAATATATTTTACCCAGTCAGGAGGTCTGTTATGGCAGATGAAGCCATGAATATAATCTACAGCTATTATGGAGAAACCTTAAATCAGTCTATTGTTGAAAAAGTAGAAAAATGTATTTATGAGTTATTGTCATACAGGACCGGAAAAGGTATTTATAAGGCATTTGAAATTTTGGCAAGTATAATGAAAAGTGAAAAGGAAGGAAAAGCAACGTTTGTTTGTAACACCCCAAAATTGCGTATGGCTATTGAAGAATCTGTTGCCAATAATACAGAAAAGCTAAAAAATATTCGTGAAAACGAATCCGCCTCAATAAGCGGTGGGATGTATGAACTTATCCATACTGAAAACATCTATTATTATAAAAAATATGGTTTTTTAATTATCAGAAATGCATCAAAGGAAGAAATAGAAAATATTCGTAAGTATATGTCAAGAGAATTTAGTCTGAAGGATGAACGATTAGAAAGAGCAATTGATAAAATAACATGTTATAGAGATATATGTGAAGAGAGTTTGTATTGGATTAACAATCAATGCTTTGTCGATGATAGTAGATGCTTAAAAACAGAAGGATTTTCAGCAAAAAAGCTGTATAAAACAACATATTTGCAACCTATAGGAGCTTATAATTACTTGGTCTATTTAAGGAATAACCCTCAGGCTGCTCTTGAAAATCTGAAAAGCGGATTGCCAAGAAAGTAGGCAGACCAAATGACGCTTACAGTTAAGCGGATATTCACAACCCGTTTCGCTATGCGGCCCTACACCGAATAATTGCTTCGCAGTTTATCAGAAGGAACTTGCACTCCTCCTGATACAAGCAAGCCCCCACCCACTACTTAATGCTTTTCGCAACCATCACAGGAGACTTACTTAATTCGGTTAAAATACGAGATTTAAAAATATATTAGATCAATTTTTAAACATGGAGGCTCTTATGACATACAAAGAATATATGGCAACGAAACCTAGGTTCGTTTATCATGGCGAATCGGAAACAGAATTAAAAGAGAAACTTGAAAATATTACCGGACATAAATACATGGATACAAAAAATCATAAATACGACCCGGTCAAACCTCCTGTTGGAATTATATATGTAGGAATGATGAAGATAAAGGGTGGATCTCAGACAAATTGGCTTTTCAAGGATGGAATATCCAAATCGTTAATAATATGAACACATTAAGAAAAATTTAAGCAGAGGTATATATGATTGCGAAATATAATAACAACACATATATTGCGAACCTGAGAGATGCGCATATAGTTCTAATGACATATCAAAAGGAAAAAACAACCGAAGGCTTTTCACAAAAAAGAGATTATTATAAGAAAAAAATAAACATAAACGATAAAGGTTTGACGGATTTGTACGACATACATTTCTACGTACAGTATAACGATATCGAAGAAGGCTATAGGAGATGGCTGGTGGACGAAGACCGCGCTATTGGTATCAATGGAAGTATAAAAAATAACGAAGTAATCATTGATGTAAGTCACGATTCAAAACACGTTTCCTGGATTCAATACGATAAAGGCGCAGCGGCCAAAAAAATCAAATTGGATGACTGTGACGGTTTCATAGTAGAAAAAGAATACATAAAACAAGATGGAAAAATCATAACAAAAACAGAAGAAATGCAAGTAGAACCAGATGAATTTAAGCATATGATGGTACAGCTCAGAATAGTTAACTTCTGAAGTCTCCACTACCATATGACAATAGCTTTATTCCTCTCTGAATTAATAATTTATCATATTAAAAATGCCTTATTCTCCACGCTTAACGGAGATTCGGAGATTGTTTCAGCAAACAGAATATGACATCCGAGGCTTGTACGGTTCTACTTCCGCGGAGCCCATTCCAATGCTGATGGATGTGATCGTCATGGCAATGAACTGCCTGATGAGAAAAGATATTGTCTGGTCCGGGGGACTGAAAAAAAGAAGAGCTCAATGCTCTTCTTTTCTGATTGTAGTACAATAATTTGAATTCGAATTCACTTTTTTCCCGATGGAAACCGGTAAGGATATCTCTCTCGGCTTCTCTTTTCCCTGCCATATGATGCATTGCCAGCCCGATGCAAAAGATCGTCATCCAGGATCACTTCTGCATCGTACATCCCCTGGTATTTCGCAATATTCTGTTCTGGAAAATGAGCAATCACTACGATCTTGCCCAGATCATGCAGCGTCCGTATCACCTGTACATAATCCGTATCCCCACTTACCAGGATTGCTATGTCATAGGCATTCTGAAAACCTTTTGCAATCATGTGTGTGGCAATATTAATATCCGTTTCCTTTTCTTCTGTCGTGTAAGTAGAAGGATCATTAATATCAAACTCAACCCCATAAATACGGTGTATATCCTGCCGTCCTTCGATCACTTCCAGATACGGGGTCTTTTTCATTCCGTTAAGCCAGTTGTAGTATCTCTGATAAGGCTCCAACAGCATCAGCTCTTCACATGGCTTATATGCAAACAAATATGTTTTGATCACTTCCGAATCCAACGGGATCTGACGGTTTATCAGCCGTCCTAATTTTTGATAATCGACAAAAGGAGGTTTTCTCCCCCTGTTCTTCCACTTCCAGGAAATAAAAAAATTCTGATAATCAATAAAGACCATTACTTTGTGCATCTTTGCCATCCTTCTCTTTTTTCATCAGCATAGAAAGGTAAGATGTTCTCGTTGTGTCCTCCATGGAATACCCCAAAGCTTCCAAGACATCTTCTATCTGTTTCAATGCTTCTGTCCTTTTTTCTTCCGTATCTGTCAATATCTCCAGCTCCAGGTAGTCTCCCAGACCTTTTACGTTATCCAGACATGCAGTCATATTATCTTTGTTGAGATACAGCCGTTTTTTCTCTACCGGAGATACCGGACAAAAACCGATATGTTCCAGTATTTTTCTGACCGTTTCTCCGTCCCCGACTTCTGTCTCCAGTTCTTGTCTGGTCATGGATACCTGATCCAGTTTTGCACCTTTGTAGGTGATCACACTTGTCTCTTTTGGGGATTCCGGATCCTTTACTGTTCTGATCCTCAGAGCCTCACCCAGCGCAGCAAAGTTATGATGTGTGGAGGTATAGTATATATCCGTCTCTACGACGCACCTGTTTTCCAGAAATCCTATTTTTTTAAGAGAATCCATGATCTGTTTTCTGTTTTGAATTTTTACCTTGATTTCAACCTCAATGCTCATCCCAGCATCTCCCCATATTTTTCGTGTTGTTCTTACAGTATAAGCGAAAAACAGAAAAACGTCAAACAGGCTGACTTTGCGGACATTCTTTTCTACATTCCCAGGATACCCGAAGCACCTTTTTTTCAGACATGCAAAAAACACTTCCCTTTTCCCAAATAAAGCAATATAATGCTTCACGCAAGAAGATTGTTCTGCCAGCCGGAATAATCCAGCCAGAAGAAAAGGTTATCGCTGACACCATCTATTCTGTTTTGCAAAATCTGGCAT
>ENA-OWZO01000584-OWZO01000584.1-human-gut-metagenome-genome-assembly--contig:-NODE-584-length-15896-cov-8.058077_pt1 | contig 15896 bp, 16 predicted proteins | sample MGYA00249260_ERZ652115 | MGnify/ENA primary metagenome ERZ652115 (study PRJEB26925, sample SAMN05827127) | human gut metagenome | biome: ENVO:2100002; feature: ENVO:00000062; material: ENVO:00002003...
GAGATGTAGCTCCGTCTCGTGGGCTCGGAGATGTGTATAAGAGACAGGATAAAACTTGCAAACTGTAAAGTTATTTTTTATAATAAAAATAACATGTGCTTAGGAAGTGTAAATGGAACGGAGGAAGAACAAATGCCGGAAAATACGCAGAGAGTGAGCGTTGGTGGATTTTCTTTTGAAAATAAGGATGAAGCAGAACAGGCGAAAAAGGAAATCGAGGGGATCAGATATATCAAGACCAAGACCGATATGAGTGATCCGGAGGTCATATTGCAGGTTTATAACAAAATGATCGGACAGAAACTGTTTGAAACAGCAGTCGGATACAGTTATTTAAAGGATCTGCAGGAATACCTGACGACAATTCCTTTTATCAAAAATGAAGATATCCTGCCGATTCCGGTCACACATCCGAGACTTGAGGAAAGCTTAAAAAAGCAGAAGCGTGAGATCGCACAGAAGGAACGTGTGCGGGCGGTCAGGGCGAGACAGCGTGAAAAAAATCTTGCAAAGATCGACAGGAAGGCATTAGAGACAGAGTCCTCCGGAAAATTGAAGATTTCCCTGTGTGTGAATGCAATCCTTGTGGTGTGCGTTGTGGCAATGTTTGCCATGGCGCTGACGAGCGACAGTCCGACGATCGTGGACTATCAGTCGAAACTTTTAAACCGCTATGCATCCTGGGAGCAGGAACTGACGGAGCGGGAAAAGGCAGTGAGCGAAAAAGAACAGGAACTTGGGATCCAGGTGGATACAGAACAGACAGATTTCACAGATTAGCCATAAAATCGTGATATTTTTAACAGAGAACAGACGTAACCGGAGGACGATATGGAGAGATTAAAGATTCTTGTAGTAGATGATGAGAGCAGGATGCGTAAACTGGTCCGCGACTTTTTAGTGCGGGAAGATTATGAAGTGTTAGAAGCCGGAGACGGTGAGGAGGCACTGGATATTTTTTATAAAGAAAAGAATATCGCACTGATTATTTTAGACGTCATGATGCCAAAAATCAACGGATGGGATGTCTGCCGTGAAGTGCGTGAAACATCCAAAGTTCCGATCATTATGCTGACTGCAAAAAGCGATGAGAGCGATGAACTGACCGGATTTGAACTTGGAGTGGACGAATACATTTCCAAACCATTTTCACCGAAAATCCTTGTGGCAAGAGTAAATGCACTGCTTCGCAGAAGCGGACTGACTGCCGGAAATGATGAAAAATTTGTTGAGGCGGGCGGTATTAAACTGGATAAGACGGCGCATCTTGTGACCGTGGATGGCAGACCAATCGAATTAAGTATTAAAGAATTTGAACTGCTGGACTATTTTATGGAGAATCAGGGAATTGCACTATCCCGTGAAAAGATATTGAACAACGTGTGGAATTATGATTACTTTGGAGATGCAAGGACAATTGACACACATGTCAAAAAACTCCGTGCCAAAATCGGGGAAAAAGGGGAGTATATCAAGACAATCTGGGGTGTTGGCTACAAGTTTATAGTGGAGTAGGACATTGCCGATTATTTGCAAAACTGATTGACATTACAGGATGGTTGTCATAATATGAAAAGAGATAAAAAAGGGTCACTGACCCGCGAACTTGCAGTGATATTAGTCGGACTTGTAGCAGGGACGATTATGTTATGCTGGTTTATCAATACTTCCTTTTTGGAAAAATATTATATGTTGAATAAGCAGGATTCGCTGATCGACGGATATGATGTGATCAACGGTGCCAGTGAGACAGGTGAACTGAATTCCAGTGAGTTTGATGTCACTTTTGACAATCTGTGTGCCAATGGTAATATTGCAGTTATGATCATCAGTTCCAACCGTGCGATCGTGAGGTCGTCGGTGAATGACAATCAGGTCATTCTGATGGAATTTATGAATATTTTGTTTGGTGATGACAGAAACCAGACCGAGATCTTACAGAGATCAGACAATTACGTCATACAGAAACAGACAGATACAAGGTTATCATCTGAGTACATGGTTCTTTATGGAACACTTTCCAATGGAAATCTGATCCTGATGCGTACCGCAGTGGAGAGTATCCGTGAGAGTGCAAAAATTTCAAATCAGTTTCTGGTTTACGTGGGCGTTCTGGCAATTGCGATCAGTGCGATTGTCACAGTGTTTGTGTCTAAGAGGATAACAACACCGATCTCAGAACTCACGGACATATCAAAAAGAATGACAGAACTTGATTTTGATGCCAAGTATGTTTCCAAAGGACACAGAAAAAATGAGATAGATGAACTCGGTGAACATTTTAACCGGTTGTCATGTGCGCTTGAAAGCACGATCTCAGAACTTAAGAGTGCAAATAACGAATTAAAACAGGATATTGAGAAAAAAACAGAAATCGATGAGATGCGCAAGGAGTTTCTATCCAATGTATCTCATGAGCTGAAGACACCGCTGGCGTTGATCCAGGGTTATGCAGAGGGATTGCAGGAGTGTATCAATGATGATGCACAGAGCCGTGATTTCTACTGTGAAGTGATCATGGACGAGGCGGATAAAATGAATCAGATGGTCAAAAAACTTCTGACTTTAAACCAGTTAGAGTTTGGAAATGAAGTTGTTCCAATGGAACGCTTTAATCTGACAGAACTGATCCATGGAATTATTAATTCATCTTCTATTTTATTAGAGCAGAACGATATTTCGGTTACATTTGATGAGAGTGAACCGATGGATGCATGGGGAGATGAATTCAAGGTGGAAGAGGTTGTGACGAATTATCTGAGCAACGCGATCCACCATGCAGAATTTGATAAGAAGATCAGAATCTGGTATACAAGAAAAGACAGTGTTGTCCGGGTGAGTGTATTCAATACCGGAAAACAGATTCCGGAAGAAGATCTTGATAATGTCTGGATTAAGTTTTATAAAGTGGACAAGGCGAGAACGAGAGAATATGGTGGAAGTGGTATAGGACTTTCTATCGTAAAGGCAATCATGGAGTCATTTCACAGGGAATGTGGCGTGTTAAATCATGAAGATGGCGTAGAATTCTGGTTCGAACTTGACACGGAAAAAACAGGGATTGGTTCCGGACAGGCGGAGGATGATACAGTATGAGAAGAAAAAAAATAGAAGGAATCTTATGTCTGACAGGTATGCTTTTGCTGACAGGATGCGGAACGAAAGCATATGATCTCACAGAGGCAGAGGAAAGTCAGATCGTCAATTATGCAGTACACGTTGTTTCCAAGCATAATTCATATCAGAAGGATGGTCTGGTCTATGTGGATCAGAGCGTGGAAGAAACAGAGACCGAGGAGACTGTCACGGGCAGTGAGAGTGTGGATGGCACAGAAATAATGGATGAGACACCAGCCGGAAGCACGCTGGATGATGTATTTGGAGCAGATGGACTGGAAGTTGCCTATGGAGGAGTAAGCCTTGCCGGAAACTATACAGAGTCGGATGTGCTTGATGTAAGAGCCTCGAATGGAAAACAGTTTATGGTACTTACAATCGATATGACCAATCCTACAGAAGAGGGTATTACTCTGGATAATCTCACTTCAAAGGTAAAGTTTACAGCGGATTATTCTGCTGATGGAGCAGAGAGTGCGCAGGTTTCTGCTTATACAACGATCATGACAACGGATTTTTCAACTTATGATGATGAGATCCCGGCAGGAGAGACAAAATCAGCGGTTCTTTTATTTGAGATACCGGATTCCGTGACAGAAGTTTCTGATATTGTGCTCCATGTGACAAGAGATGACACAACTTATGAAATAAAATTGTAAAAACAGGAAGAGTTATGATATAATGTGCGTAAGCAATGAGCAGTGCCAATCGAGAATATACAGATCGGACATGTTTGCATGGTGAGGTCTGTATATATCGAGAGTGATAGGGCGAATGCCCGACAGCCAGGAAAATCTTTGATTTTTCTGGCGTGCACTGCGGACTGAGGTTCATATATTAAATCAAATTAAAAAACAAGAGAACATATACGTGGGAGGAAGACACAATGGATACAAATATTCTTTTAGAGTCAGGTACAAATGAATTAGAAGTTCTGGAATTTACGTTAGGTGACAATTATTATGGAATCAACGTGGCAAAGATCAGAGAGATCCTTACCTATCAGCAGGTAACACCGGTTCCAAATGCACATCCTTGTGTGGAAGGAATTTTTATGCCGCGTGATACGATGATGACGGTTATTGACCTGAAAAAGTGTCTGGGAATGGAACCATCCGAGAAAAAGGGCTTATTCATTATCACAAACTTTAATAAATTAAACATTGCATTCCATGTAGATGAAGTGATCGGTATCCACAGAGTATCATGGGAGGACATCATTAAACCGGATTCTACAATCAACACGGAAGATAAGAGTGCTGCAACAGGGGTTATCAAGCTGGAAGGAAAATTAGTGGTGATCCTTGATTTTGAAAAGATAGTTACGGACATCAGCCCGGAAACCGGACTGAAAGTATCAGATGTGGAGGAGAGAACAGCCAGAGACAGAAGCGATTCTCCAATCCTCATTGCAGAGGATTCCCCACTGCTTGGAAAAATGATCTCAGAGTGTCTGAAAAAATCAGGATACACGAATCTGATCATGACAATGAACGGACAGGAGGCGTGGGATAAGCTGACTGAGTTCAAGAAGAAAGGAACAGTCCGTCAGGACGTACACTGTATCATCACAGATATTGAGATGCCTCTCATGGATGGACACAGATTGACAAAACTCTGCAAATCAGATGATGAGATCAAGAAGATACCACTTATTATTTTTTCATCTCTTGTGAATGAGGAGATGCGCAAAAAGGGAGAACAGTTAGGAGCAGATGCCCAGTTGACAAAGCCGGAGATCGGTATGCTGGTAGAGGCAATTGACAATCTGATCGATAAGAGCGTAGATTAAGTCAGAAAAAGGGGTGTGAGTTTTTTCACATCCCTGATTTACTATAATCGAAAAATAAATATATGATAGTTACAAAGAAACCAATAGCAGGAGAATATTACCATGAATGAATCAGAAAATTACCTGGATCAGTTATTAAATGCCGTCGATGGCAGATCTGATTTAAATGACAGTGATCCTGTAAATCCAGAAGAAATTGAGAGTAAAGAACAAATGCCACAGAAGAGTACAAGAGAGACAATTGATATTCCGGATTCCAATGATCTGTTTATGGATCAGTTTGAACAGGAACTCCGGAAAGATAATGATCCCGATGAATTTTTAAAACAGTTCGAGCAGGAATTAGACAGGGACGAAAGTTCACAGGGTGTGACAAAAGCAACACAGCCGATGCTTGATGATATTGACCAGATCATGGAGAGCGTGAATCAGGAAGCAGCAAATGATACAGCAGAGATGGCAGCATCGGCAGTGGAGAAAACAGCAGAGCAGAAAGAGGATACTGCCGAAGTAAAAAATGATGAGGATGCCAGTGAGGATGGAATTGATGATCTGGCAATCGATGATATCGGAATTGATGATTTTGGACTGGATAATTCAGAAACGGAAAACGAAAAAGCGGTATCAGATGAAGATGATGAATTAATGAGGATTCTGAGTGGAACAGGCGAAGATTCCGAAATACCGGAGGCAGACAATGCAAAAGCAGAAGTGCAGCCGGATGACGAGGTAAAAGAAGAAAAGAAGCCAAAGAAACAGGGATTTCTGGCAAAGCTGTCCAAGTTACTGTTCGGTGATGATGAACCAGATGAGGAAGAAATTTCCGGAATGCAGGCAGAACCTGCTGTTACTGAGATGTCTATGGATGATATGGACATCTTAAAAGAGTTAGAAGGTTCTTCGGACGGTGATAAGAAGGGCGGGAAAGAAAAAAAGAAAAAAGAGAAAAAGAAGAAAGAAAAAGCACCAAAGCAGCCGAAAGAGAAAAAAGTAAAACCAAAGAAAGAGAAGAAACCAAAGCCACCGGCAGAACCGGATAACACACCGCCGCTGCCAAAAGTGCCGGTGATCCTCGTTTTTGTGATGGCAGCATCCATTCTGGTACTTGTTTTGGCAGGTACACATTTACTCGGATATTCAAACAGTTTTGCAGATGCAGACCAGGCATTTGCAGAAGGAAGATATTCGGATGCTTTTCAGGCTGTGGCAGGGGAGAAAGTAAAGGAAAAAGACACGGATACCTATGAGAAATATCGTATTACAGCTATGGTTTCAGCAGAGTATGAAGCTTACGAGAGCATGATGGATGCAGAGGTTTACGATATGGCTCTGGATTCTCTGATCCGCACGGTGCAGCGATATGACAAGTATCTGCAGGATGCAGAGACTTATGGATGCAGGGGCGAGTTTGATAAGATTGAAAGTGCAGCAGAGACAGCATTACAGCAGGATTTTGGATTGACAGCAGAGGATGCAAGAACCATGTATGCACTGTCCAATAAAGAGACTTATTCCAGAGAAATTTATAAAGTATTAGAGAAGGCAGGCTTATCAGAGGTGACAGAATGATAGCAATCATTGATTATGATGCAGGAAATTTAAAAAGTGTAGAAAAGGCGTTACAGTTTCTGGGGCAGGAGTGCGTGATCACAAGAGATTTTCATGAGATCAAAAAGGCAGACAAGGTGATCCTTCCGGGGGTTGGATCTTTCGGAGATGCCATGAGTCAGTTGAAGAAGTTTGAACTTGATAAGGTCATTCATGAAGTGGCGGCAGAACAGAAACCATTTTTGGGAATCTGTCTGGGATTACAGCTTTTGTTTGAAGGAAGTGAAGAGTCTGATGGAGTGGAAGGGTTACATCTGTTGGATGGAGAAATCCTTCGAATCCCGGAACAGGAAGGACTGAAGATTCCAAATATTGGATGGAATTCGCTGGATCTGCAGAACAATGGACGACTGTTTGAAAATCTGAATGGCAATCCATTTGTTTATTTTGTTCATTCCTATTATTTAAAAGCCAGAGAAGAGTCAATTGTCAAAGCAACCATCGAGTACAGCACACATATTCATGCGTCTGTGGAGAAAGATAATATTTTTGCATGCCAGTTCCATCCGGAAAAAAGTGGAACAGTAGGATTACAGATACTTTCTAACTTTGCAAAATTGTAGGAGGAACGTCAATGTTTACAAAAAGAATTATTCCGTGTCTGGATGTAAATCAGGGACGCGTGGTAAAAGGTGTTAATTTTGTTAACTTAAGAGATGCAGGTGATCCGGTAGAAATTGCGGCAGCGTATGATAAGGCAGGAGCAGATGAATTAGTATTTTTAGACATCACAGCAACGTCTGATGCGCGGGAGACTGTGGTCGATATGGTGCGGAAGGTCGCAGAAAAGGTATTTATCCCGTTTACCGTGGGTGGAGGAATCCGCACGGTAGATGATTTTAAGGCGTTGCTCCGCGAGGGAGCAGATAAGATCTCCATCAACTCATCTGCCATCAATAACCCGAATCTGATCAGTGAGGCCGCAGATAAATTTGGAAGTCAGTGTGTGGTTGTAGCCATTGATGCAAGACGAAGAGAAGATGGTTCCGGTTGGAATATTTATAAAAATGGCGGTCGTATCGATGTTGGCATGGATGCTGTTGAATGGGCGATGAAAGCAGACAGACTGGGTGCGGGTGAGATTTTGCTGACCAGCATGGACTGTGATGGCACAAAAGCCGGTTATGATCTGGAACTCACCAGAATGATCGCTGAAAATGTATCCATTCCGGTAATCGCATCCGGTGGAGCCGGAACAAAAGAGCATTTTTATGATGCGCTGACGGAAGGAAAAGCAGACGCAGCGTTAGCAGCTTCTCTGTTCCATTATAAAGAGCTGGAAATAGCTGATTTGAAAGATTATCTTGCAGACCGCGGTGTTCCGGTGCGGCGCTGAGACATCCGGCAGCAGACTGGATGTCCCGGACAAATGCAGCAGTGCAGGAGAAATTTTAAGAAGGTAACAAAAATGTCAATGATCACAAATGACTGGCTGGATGAGATCCAGGGGGAATTCAAAAAGCCATATTATAAAGCGTTATATCAGTTTGTCCGCGATGAATACAGTAAAACGGTGATTTATCCACCGGCGGACGATATTTTTAATGCGATGCATTTTACGCCGTTAAGCAAGGTAAAAGTGCTTTTGCTTGGGCAGGATCCATATCATAATGTAAATCAGGCGCACGGATTATCTTTTTCCGTATTACCGGAGCAGAAAGAAATACCGCCTTCCTTACAGAATATCTATAAGGAACTGCATGATGATCTCGGCTGTTATATCCCGAATAATGGATATCTGAAAAAATGGGCAGACCAGGGTGTACTTTTGTTAAATACAGTACTGACTGTGCGTGCACATCAGGCAAATTCCCATCAGGGACATGGCTGGGAACAGTTTACAGATGCAATCATCCAGGCTGTGAATGCACAGGACAGACCGATTGTATACATGCTGTGGGGAAGACCGGCACAGAGCAAGATTCCGATGCTGACCAATCCAAAGCATCTGATTTTGACAGCACCGCATCCAAGCCCACTGTCTGCGTACCGGGGATTTTTCGGATGCAGGCATTTCAGCAAGGCGAATGAATTTTTGCAGGCGAATGGTGTGGAACCAATTGACTGGCAGATTGAGAATATATAAAAACAGATGGCATTCTGCCATCTGAAAAGACCTCTGAAATGAGGAGTGCCCAGACACCAAAGGCGCCTGGGCTATTATGAAAAAATTTATCAAGTATTAAAAACTTATTTCCGTTTCATTTATGAGTTTATTGTAACAGTAATATGTGAATAAAGTATGAACAATTGTTGAATAATTAAAAATTTTTGTGCAAAACTACAGAAATGACCTTGAAAAACTAATAAAATGAAGCTAAAATGACGATGTAAAGATAAGAGAAAGGTAATTATGAGGGAGAATGCATAATTACACAACGATATTGTTTTACATGGATGATTGCTGATCAAAGGAGTGAGAAATATGGCAACAATTTCAGGATATGATTCATCTTCCATCGGCGTACTGTTTTCCAGTTTGAATTCAGGAAGTACGAAAACAAGTGCAATGTTTGGAACATCAGATTTACTTGGTATTAGTTATTCTGACTATGCCACAATCCAAAATGGAAGTTACACAAAGCTGATGAAGGCTTATTACAAAAAGGCGGCATCGGATGATTCATCATCTTCGTCTGTGTCTGCTGCTACATCGACTTCCAAAGATTCTTCGAAGACACTTGCAAATATCGAGAGCGCTGCAGATGATTTGAAGAAAGCATCTGAGGCACTGAGAACAAACGGAGATAAATCTCTGTTTACAAAGAAACAGACGACAGATAAAGATGGAAAAGTATCTTATGAGTATGATACAGACAAGATTTACAAGGCAGTCAGTGATTTTGTGGACAGCTACAACAAGATGTTAAAAGAGGGTGGGGATTCCAATACCAACAACATCTTAAGAAGTACAAAGTCCATGGTCAATCTGACAAAGGCAAATTCCAACATGCTCAGCAAGGTCGGAATCACGATCGGAACCGACAATAAGCTTTCCATTGATGAGACAGCATTTAAGAAAGCAGATATGAACACAGTGAAATCCCTGTTCCATACGACAGGCGGATTTGGTTATCAGACCTCGGTTCAGGCAGGTATGATCGAGAGTTATGCGAAGAGTGAGGCAGAGAAAGCCAATACTTACAATAAGTCAGGCATGTATACATACAATTATGCGACAGGTGAGATCTATAATACCACAACCTAAACGGTTGCAAAATAAATACAGACATGATATGTTATGAGAAGCTCATAAAAATGGGTTTCTCATAATTTTTTTTATGGCGGGAAAAGAGGTAAACTATGGCAAAAAAAGTAGTAGTAGGAATGTCGGGAGGCGTGGATTCTTCCGTTGCAGCGTATTTATTAAAGAAGCAGGGATATGATGTGATCGGTGTCACAATGCAGATCTGGCAGGATGAGGATGAATTTACACAGGAAAAAAACGGTGGCTGCTGTGGGCTGAGCGCCGTTGATGATGCCAGAAGAGTGGCAGACCGTCTGGAGATTCCGTATTACGTCATGAATTTTAAGCAGGAATTCAAAAAGAATGTCATGGATTATTTTACAGCAGAATATCTGAAGGGAAGAACACCGAATCCATGTATCGCATGTAACCGCTATGTGAAGTGGGAGGCATTATTAGATCGGAGCCTTGCTATTGGTGCAGATTACATTGCAACCGGACACTACGCAAGAATTGAGCAGCTTCCAAATGGCCGCTATGCAATCAAAAATTCTGTCACAGCCGCAAAAGACCAGACTTATGCGCTTTACAATCTGACACAGGCACAGTTATCGAGAACACTCATGCCGGTCGGAGATTACCATAAGGACGAAATCCGCCAGATTGCAGAAGAAATCGGGCTGATGGTTGCACACAAAAAGGACAGTATGGAGATTTGCTTTATTCCAGATGATGATTATGCAGGATTTATTGATAAAGAGTGTGGAAATCTTGTACCACCACCTGGAAATTTTGTATCCAAAGATGGGAAAATACTTGGCAGACATAAAGGAATCACACATTACACGGTAGGACAGAGAAAAGGTCTTGGAATTGCACTTGGTTACCCGGTGTTTGTGACAGAGATCCGCCCGGAGACAAATGAGGTTGTATTAGGTTCGAATGAGGATGTGTTTACGACAGAACTGTACGCGGATCATGTGAACTTCATGTCGATCCCAGACATTGAAGGCGAAGTGAAGTTAAAGGCAAAAATCCGCTACTCCCACAGTGGAAGTATGTGTAAAGTGACACGTACCGGAGAAGATCAGATCCATTGTGTGTTTGAAGAACCGGTACGCGCAGTGACACCGGGACAGGCAGTTGTACTTTATGATGGAGATTACATTGCCGGCGGCGGAGTCATTATCTGAGGTCTGGCACGGAATGATACGGAAATTTTATAAAAATTAAAGGCAGAATTAACAAATGAAGAATACCTTCTGGAAGAGAGAGCGGATCGAGATTATGACTGCTCTGGCATTATTTAATTATGTGTTTTTAGGAGCAGAATATTTATTTGACAATATGATGGCATTTCAGACGGATTCAGGCGGAGTGGTGCTGGCACAGAGTTATGTGCTTGGAAGCAGCACGGTTGGTTTTCTTCTGTTTGGCGTACTGGATGGTAAAATGCGGGAAAGAGCAAAGAAGGCGGGCAGTGCTGGTGCAGGAGTTCTCGCAGCCGTATGTCTGTGGGGAATCCAGGTACATCAGAGTTATGGAAGCACACTTGCAGCAGGACTGATTTTATATGTGCTGCTTGGAATAGCCGGAAGTCTGGTACACTACCGGGTAGCGTGCCGCTATGGTATGGAAGAACATCTGGCGGAAACGGTGGGGGTATCGTATGCAACTGGACTTTTTTTACAGTTTCTTGAAAATAATCTGATCCATAATGCAGCGGTGGAAGCAGTGATTTTGACTGTTGCATTCTGGGCACTTCTTTTTCTGGTGGAGAAAAGGAAGGTGGCGGGAAGCCTGATGGAGTGGAACCTATATGAGTCAGATCCCATCAGACATCCGTATGCAGTGGCAGTTATGCTCATTTTCACAGTCGCCCTTATGACCTGTATTTTTGCAACATTAGACAATGTAGTGACATTAGGGCATGCAGGTGGAAGTATGGATATCGGACAGTGGCCAAGACTGATCCTGGCGGTCAGCGGACTTGTGTCAGGTGTGTTGTTTGATTATGGAAAAGGCAGATATAGGAATCTCATCATGTACTGTGTGACGCTGCTCTCCACGGTGTGTATACTTGTGATCGTTTCCGGCGGCTCTTTTTTGCTTGGGCTGATCGTGTTTTATCTGTCGGCAGGCTTCTTTGTTGTGTTTTTCTCGACCGGTTTTGTGCGGCTGGCGGGGTATATGAGAGTGCCGCAGTTTTGGGCTGGCATGGGAAGAGCAGTGAACAATCTCTGCGCCATACTCATTGGAAGTTTTTCAGTAGCACTGATCCGGTCCGGCGACAGTACGAAGATCATGATCGCATCGATCGGGTTATTTGTGCTGATCAGCATTGCGATTTATATTTACACGGTGATGGGACAGACGGATGTGGAATTGCCTGATCAGGAGCGGAAACAGGAAGAGGAGCAGGATTATTTTTCAGCATTTGCAGATACCTATGCGCTGACAGAACGGGAGCAGGAGGTGTTGAAAATGCTTTTGGCATCGGATGAGGAGGTGCAGGAGATCGCAAATAGGCTTTATATTTCGAGGGCAATGTTATATCGATATATTTCATCGCTCAACAAAAAAACAGATACAAATTCAAGGATTGGCCTGATCCAGTTTTATTATACTTGGAAACCGGAAAAAAAGGCTGATCGTGACGATTGAGACATATGTAAACTCCCGGATCGTGCAATTTTATGTTAAGCTTTTTTCAGTATATTCCTGGTATGGAGATAGGAGGCTTGAATGAGACATAAGGTGCGTGATCTGGGAGTCTTTTTTTGTCTTGCGGTGATGTTGTTTACTGTGACTTCCTGTGGAAAAGAAGTGAGTGATCAGACGATCGCAGCGACCGAACAGAGTTCTGAAGAAAGCCGTGCTGCAGAAGCAGTCATGGGGACAGAAACGGTGGAAACTTTTTCGACGGAGAAAGCCGGAAGGTTCTGCATGCAGACATTGTGGCGGCGCAGGAAAAATTGTCTGCGAACTCTGTGGCGGTTCACATGGAAAGCCGTGTTTAATTTGTCATGGCAAGGGTGTGATCACGGATGATTGTATTCTCTGTCATGGAGCGAAGAAATGTACGGTATGTGGCGGAAGCGGAAAAGTGTAGAGAAGAGTCCCAAAATGGGAGAACAAAATTGCACAAAAAAGTAGTATAGGAGGAAAAGCAGATGAGAAAGGCGTGGAAGAAAGCAGTCAGTGTCCTGCTGATATTGGTACTGCTATTCGGTGTCCTGCCGGGGATGAACGTGTCGGCAGAGAATGAAGGAGGACAAGGAAGCGGTAATTCTGTAGAGATTACATTGGATAATGGGACTTATGATGATACCTACAAAAATAAATATGGTACAATCCAATATTCTACAAATTATCGTGATAACAGTACAAGTGCTGAGTGGAAAGAAATATCGGAGCTGACAGCGTCTGATAATCAGGGAAAGTCTAAATATACCATTCAGGGTGAGAATGTATATATTAAAATTACTTATGCACAAGGTAGCACTTATAAGGCGGCAATTCCAAACGGCGTAGAAGTGAAAGATGGTGTTCCGATTGAAATTACAGGCGGTCATATTGAGTTTACAGACACTTCCGCAGGTGGTGGAAGTCAGGGTGGCAATCCGCCACAGCCAACAGGGGGAAGCTTGCAGTTTGAAGGAAATGCATGGAGTTCGTATCAGAACATGAAATTATATGCAGGACTGGAATTATATGTAAATCCAGATAATACCGGGTTTGTTACGCTTACAGATCTGTTAAATCAAAATAAAGCAACATTTGATGAGAGTGGAATGGTTTGCTTATTGGATGAATCGGTTACATCTGTATCCATATATGCACAGCTGGAAAAGAAGGATGAGTATAAGATACAGTTTCACGGAGCAACGCAGGCCGTAGGAACCAGTGAAGATACTGCTATCACGGTAAATGGTACTCAGCATATCCAGATCGATCGAAAATGCCTGACTGTTACATGGGCGTATGATGATACCTATGGGGAAGATGGCAGGATCGAACATGGAACAGCGGAAATTATTAAAATCAATGGTCAAGATGTGTCGCAAATGACATTTTCTAATTTCGCAAATAATCCGGGAGATAAAAGCGGAGGGCATCTTGCGGTAAAAAGAGATGATGTTGTTACCATTAAGTTGATCCCGGATTATGGTTATCAGTTGAAAGGTGTATCACTTAATGGAGGAGTTACGTTGGCACCGCAGGCGGAGGTATCCACCTTCACCTTCACAATGCCGGATACCAACGTGCATTTTAAAGGAATCTTCACACAGACACAGGATGAAATTAATACAACAGGAACAAAAGTTTCTTCCGCCTCTGTTGAAAATGGAGCAAATGCGGCTCCAAGTGGAAATCTGCGTCTTACCGTGGAGGATTCGGATGCAAATACAACAAATGCACTTGCACAGGTAGAAAATGCAGTAAGTGCAGAAGCAGTAAACCTGACTTTAGACCAGATTGTCAGCAAGGGAGATGGAACTAACTGGGAGAATCCAGTCACGCAGTTAGACCAGCCTGTAAAAATGAAACTACAAGTGGCTGATTATGACACGGCGGCAGGATATGAGGTTGTAAGGGAGCATAACGGAAACCTCACAAAACTTACAACGTCTGTGTCGGAAAATGGTACGCTGACTTTTGAGACAAATCAGTTCTCAACTTATTTTATTGTGAAAACAGCAAAGAAAGCGGATAATGGTAATGCAAAAACGGAAAAAAGTTCCAATACATCTTCCACAACTGCCTCTTCGGCTACGGGATCTACAGATAATGCGATAACTGCACAGTCAGTAAGCGGAGAGGGAGTCCCTGCAATCAATATCGCAAGTGCAGCAGATCAGCTTCTGAATCTTGCAAAGTTAAGTGAAGACGAGAACAAGGCAGTAAAAGCCGGAAACAAGACGCAGTTTGTTTTGAGTGCATCCGGCATGACACCAACAAAAGAAGAGATTGCACTCATTCAGAGTGTTCTTGGAAACAATGTGATTGGACAATACTTAAATCTTGATTTAACATTGAAGATATCAGGAAGAGCGGATCGCCAGATTACAGATTTATCCGCACCAATGTATATAGCAATCACAATTCCGCAGAACCTTGTGAACCATGACAGTAGTATTGAACGCACTTACAGGATCGTCAGAATCCATGATGGTGTAGCAACACTGATCGATGGAAATTACGATGCAGCCACGAATCAGTTTACATTTGCAACGGATGGTTTCTCAACCTATGCATTGGTATATGAGGATGTGAATACCACTCTGACAGGCAGATCGCCAAAAACAGGAGACAACTCCCTGTGGATGGTATGGACGCTCATTCTCTGTGCAGGATGCAGTATTCTGTTTGCAGCAGGAAAGAGATACAAAAAAAGGGAATGGTAATCATGAAAAATAGGATCATGTAAAAAATCTGAAAGAGGTAAAAAGGGCATGTGAAAAAACGAGAGTTTTTTCACATGCCCTTTTTATCTTATGCGAAACGACGTTAAAAAACATATTATCGCTGCATCAGGCGTCTGCAATAAGTTCCACCGGACAATGGTCAGAGCCGTACACTTCCGTATGGATTCCGGCAGACTGCAGCTTTTCGTCAAGACATCTGGAAGTGATAAAATAGTCAATACGCCATCCAGCGTTCTTCTCACGAGCCTTGAACCGGTAAGACCACCAGGAGTAGATGCCCTCTTTATCCGGATAAAAATAGCGGAAAGTATCTGTGAATCCAGAGTTTAACAGAGTGGTCATCTTTGCACGTTCTTCATCGGAAAAACCGGCATTTTTGCGGTTGGTTTTTGGATTCTTCAAATCAATTTCTTCATGTGCAACATTCAGATCTCCACAGACAATGACAGGTTTTACCTCGTCGAGCCTTTTCAGAAAGGCAAGAAAATCTTCTTCCCACTGCATGCGGTAAGGAAGTCTTGCCAGTTCGTTCTGGGAATTCGGAGTGTAACAGGTAACCAGATAAAAAGCATCGTATTCCAATGTGATGACACGCCCCTCATGGTCATGCTCCGGGATGCCGATGCCATAAGAGACAGAGAGTGGTTCGTGTTTTGTAAAAATGGCAGTGCCGGAATAGCCTTTTTTTTCGGCGTAATTCCAGAACTGATGGTCTGTCTCTTATACACATCTCCGAGCCCACGAGACGGAGCTACATCTCGTA
>ENA-OWZO01000629-OWZO01000629.1-human-gut-metagenome-genome-assembly--contig:-NODE-629-length-14756-cov-22.491395_pt1 | contig 14756 bp, 12 predicted proteins | sample MGYA00249260_ERZ652115 | MGnify/ENA primary metagenome ERZ652115 (study PRJEB26925, sample SAMN05827127) | human gut metagenome | biome: ENVO:2100002; feature: ENVO:00000062; material: ENVO:00002003...
ACTTCCCTGTCTGTACCAGGTTATATAAAAGAGAGGTCTTGTCTACATAAATATACCCCCTGCTGCGGAGATCTTCGAAATTCTGTATGCCTACCGGATAAAGTCTGTTCATGGCCGTTTCGTTTTTATACCTACACAAAGGTAAGGTTTATCTGCCGCAATTCCTAATCTGGCAGAATGAAAAAACCGCCACGCATCCTGCTGAAGACACGTGGCGGTCGTTTTTTACCTCACTGATTTTACTTCAATGCTTTCCCGTCGGAGAAGGCATTGCCCACTTTCTCACCGATGGCCAGATACTGGTGATGAATCGGATCAAAGGTAATCGGTTTCAGACGGGCAGGATCAATCTTTCCGTTCTCGTCCAGAATCTCTTCTGCGGCCGACACATTGACAATACGGCCTACAAGGTGGTTGCTCTCCTTGTCGTACGAAACCAGTTCACATTCCAAGGTCATCGGCAATTCCTCGATAATCGGGGCATTCACGAACTCCGACTTCACGGCATGGAAGCCCGCCTTGGCAAACTTGTCCGGCTCTCTCTTTCCGGAGACAAGACCTACATAGTCGCAAGCCACTACCTGACCGGCTGTCGCCATGCTCACAGTGAAAGCCTTCGTAGCCAGAATGTTCTGAGTCGTCTTATGACCTTCAGCCAGGCAGATGCCCACCATGTTGTCCGTATAAACTCCTCCCCACGCGGCATTCATGGCGTTGGGCTTTCCATTCTCGTCGTACGCAGCTACGATAAAGACGGGCATCGGGTACAACCATGTGTTTACTCCAAAATTCTTTCGCATAGTCTGTATATTTTTAAAACAACATCTTTCAGATTCTCAATACAAATACCTGTCCTGCAAATATTCTTTCCATTTTCTGTCTTCCTCGCAAGAGAAAAACACATAATGCCCCATTGCCTCAAACAACCGCTCATAAGTAAGAGGAAGGAAGGTGCTCCGGCCTTTCTCTGTCAACAGGCACTCATATTCAGGAAGCACCTTCTCATAGTGCCTGTTCCCAGAAGGATACAAATGAACCGACAAGAAACGGCAGATATCATGATGCTGCACCATCGACATACCAAGCATGTGATTGCGCCACAACTGACGGTAATCATCTTCTATCAGAATTTTTGGAAAGGCTTCCTCGGCTGTGGCAGCAGAAAGCGTGTGATAACATCCGCTCTGAAGGGTGACACGCAGATACTCTTCACTCAGTTTCTCCCGGGTATGCCTGTATTCAGACGAACCCGGCTGCAACTTATAGGCCATCTCCGTGTATTTCACTTCTATGCCGATTCCACAGAAAGCATCCGAATTATCCTTGTACCCAATGTAACAGTCAAACGAGGTACCGTCATTCAAATAGCGCCACCCATCGGCCGTATCTCTTGGAGAAGGAGCATACTCAATCCGGATACAGGTCACCTCCTTCACATCCAGTCCCGTCAACTCCCGCAAGAGTCCACCACAAGCTTCTTTTGCGCGGGAAGTAAGTCCCATCGGAAAAAACAGGTTCCATGGAATATGTTCACTACGGAGCAGGTTGGCCCATAACGGCTGTCTGTACGCCCCTATGACAGACAAGATTTCTTTCCGGAAACCTTCGTAGAAATTCAATCCTTTCCGGGCATCCTTTTCCTGAAGCACATTTCCATAATAGTTCTTCGTACCATCCTGCCTATTCAATGAATTGGCCTCACATCCCACCCGCAAACAGTTCCGACGGAAATCAGATTGTTTGGTCCGGGCAATACGCTGCCAGTCCGTATCTCCTGCATAAGGCTCGACTTTTTCAGTTACCGCCACCTTAATCACCCCGTCCAGACGGTTTTCAAAGATGCGGTAGGCCTCTTCTATCTCGTTGAGGGGGAAGCGGTGCGTGATGAGCGGTGTGGTGTCAATCTTACCTTCCGCAATCAGCCGGAGGATTTCAGCACAGTCGCAGCCGTCTACCCCTCCCGTCTTGAAGGTGAGGTTCTTGCCGTACATGTCGGGCAAGGGAAGCACCTGCGGACGGTCGTACAAGGCGACGACGGTCACGATGCCATTCGGACGGGCACATCCCCAAGCCAGACGGAAGGTGTCATCGGCTCCGGCCACCTCGATGACCACGTCGGCCCCACCGTGCGCACTGTGGGCTTTCACGAATGACTGACACTCGTCCGGTGTGGTGACCAGTACCTCGGGATAATGCGTCTGCACGAAACGGATGCGCTCTTCCGACTTCTCACACACGATGAGGCGGCGCGGATGCTTCAGCCGGGCACAAAGCAGCGTGCAGATTCCCGTGGGTCCGGCCCCAATCAGCAGCACCGTATCGTCGGGCGTGATTTCCGAGATGCGCGCGGCCCAGAAGCCAGTGGCCAGGATGTCGCCCACGAAAAGCGCCTGCTCGTCCGTCACCCCGTCGGGAATACGGTTCAGTCCCTGATCGGCATGTGGCACCCGCACGTATTCCGCCTGACCGCCGTCGATACGGCAACCCAGTGCCCAACCTCCGTCAGGGTCCTCGCAGTTGTTCACATATCCGTGGCGGCAGAAGAAACACTCTCCGCAGAAGGTCTCCACATTGACCGTCACCCGGTCGCCCGGTTTCACGGTCGTGACTTCCGCTCCCACCTGCTCCACGATGCCCACCATCTCATGGCCCACCGTGATGCCCGGTACGGCTCGCGGTACACTGCCGTGCTTGATGTGCAAATCGCTGGTACAGATACTTCCCAAGGTGACACGCACCAAGGCATCCTTCGGGTCTTTCAACACGGGCATCGGCTTCTCCAGCAAGGCGAACTGCCCCTGTTTCATATAGGTATAAGCTAACATATTCTTCGGTATTAATCGATTACTTCAATCAGGAAACTTACCGGACGGAAACCGTCGTTGCACGAAATCATGGCCGAGCGCTCGTTCTTCATCCAGCCGTCGTAGAAATTGCTTCCCCCATGCGCCAATGCCATCACGAAAGGCGACATGCTCTGCCACGCACTCTCACACAATCCCTCGGGCTTCTCCCAACCGTGGGCAATGAACACCTGCCCTTCTTCCATATCGCAGGGATGTTCGAGGGGATTCTCGTACTGCGCCATCAGGTCGCGGTAGCACGCCTTGCGCATCACGGTTATTCGGATATCTTTCATGGCTTCCTCCTTCTTTTCTTATTTAGAGAAATACGCTTTCAGCACCTCGGCGAACACATCGTCCGGGGAGACCTTGTCGAACAGCTGCATCGAACTATGCAGTTTCAGCACGTCCACCTCCGAACCCATCAGTTGCCGTACCGTACGATGTCCGCGATGCGCCAGCAAGGCACGGGTGATTTCCCGCAGACGCGTTCCCAGTACCGGATGCGCCAGATAGGCCCGGGCCTCCTCCTCGCCGTCCAATCCGTAGAATTGTGAATTGTAACTGTAGCCCAGTCCCTTCTCCTGAGGGAAGATATACCAAATCCAATGGCTCTGCTTGCCGCCCTTGCGGATTTCCTTCAAAGCCACGGGATACATGTCTTCCTGGGCATCCAGAAACCGTTGCAGATTAAAATTCGTGTGACCCATATTCTTCATGTTTATCTACACTCAAAATTAGGGATAATCTTCCAATCCCACAAGCGCTTTACCTGTATTCTTTTTCCCGTTATATCCGTGGATGTTTCCTTTTTTTCGGACAGAAGAACAAAAGAACATATTTTTTGTGCGCACTCCACGCCGTCGTTCTTTTATTTTTTGTTCTTATCTTCTTCTGTCTTTTAAATATAGACATAAGCACAGAAGGACAGAAGTTTTTGTGCGCATCCCACGCCGTTATTCATTATTTTTTTGTTCTTATGTTCTTCTGTCTTTTAAATATAGACATAAGCACAGAAGAACATATTTTTTTGTGTGCACTCCACTCCGTCGTTCTTTTATTTTCTGTTCTTATGTTCTTCTGTCTTTTAAATATAGACATAAGCACAGAAGAACAGAAGTTTTTGTGCGCACTCCACGCCGTTATTCATTATTTTTTTGTTCTTATGTTCTTCTGTCTTTTAAATATAGACATAAGCACAGAAGAACATATTTTTTTGTGTGCACTCCACTCCGTCGTTCTTTTATTTTCTGTTCTTATGTTCTTCTGTCTTTTAAATATAGACATAAGCACAGAAGAACAGAAGTTTTTGTGCGCACTCCACGCCGTTATTCATTATTCATTATTAATTATTAATTATTCATTTATTCTTCTTTAATTCAAGAGTTATGCTTATCTTTGTCCCGAACCTCCGCCTAAAGGAGATTTCATCGCACTTTGATTTTATATACAACAAATGATCGTTAAAGATGTCACACCGAGTTTTCGTTACGTTCCGCTGAGGTCCTGATTGGATTTTTCTCAGCTTAGGAATCGAATGAATCATTGCTTCCGACAAGGAGGCCGGGATGGTTGTGCTCTTTGACGTACTAGCGCGTACCTCTCTTTCAATGGGGAAACGAGAGGGACTTTTCTACTCCCGCAGACCGTTCGTGTCTGCAGGTTTCAGCTTTATCCATTTATTTTTTTCACTTTAAAATCCATTTGTTGTATATGAAAAATCTTATGTTACGTACTTCCCGCACTTTTTCCGAAGAACTTTATGCTCCCGAATATGCTCAGAACCACCTCGCTGTGGAACTCTCTCATCCCGATGGCTTTACCGATGCGCAGGAACTTTCCATCCGCGTATATTCCGACGAATACCGCTTCTTAGGTTGCGATGCCCGCGAACTGCCGAGAAAAAATCTCCGCAAAGTCCGCTTCGACATCTGTTCTGATGAGGTATGGGGTGTCGGCCTCTACCGCATCTATGTCTACCGCAACGGGCGTCCGATGGGATGGGCCCTTCTGGAACTCTATGCCGGCTACGAACGCTGGGACAAGACCGAGGTGGAGGATTTCCAGACCCGTCCGGAAGAAAGATACTTCGCCGAGAAATTCTGTTTCCTGCCCTTGTTCGACCGACTGGTGCGGGAGGGAAACGACGGCAACTTCATCCGGCAGTTCATCGAGCTGTTCCATGCCCTCGACAGCCGTCAGCTTCCCGTGCCCCACTTGCTCGTGACGGGCGACCAGGCCCATGCCTGTGCCATCCGTCTGCTGGCCTTCCATTTCTGCGAGAAGCGGGCGTCGCTCTGCTACCATTTCTCTTTGCGGGAACTGCTGAACGGTTCTCTGAAATGGCCTCAGCTTCAGCAGGAAATCAGCCAGAAGAAGGTGGTAGTGGTAGAAGTGCCCTACCTGACTTACTCTGACCAGGATACTCTCCTGGTCGACCTGCTGGGAGAATGGCTGGAGCAGACCGGTACCTCCGGTCCCCGCTTCATCTTCTATGGGTCACTGGCGGCTACCTGCCAGCTGCGGACCTACAGTGAGGCAATGAAACGGCTCTTCATCGAACAGAACACGATTTATACTCCCGACCGTCCCGCCGATGCCGCCCCGGATGAAGAAACTCCCTCCGACCTGCTTGCCCTGCCGTTTGACGAGGAAGACATGCTTCTGGGAACCGACAGTCTCGCGCCGAAAGAAAGCGATGACCTCGACTTGGAAAGAACCGACGACCTGCCGGCGAAGGATGCTGCCGACAAAGAACCGGATGCCGAACAGGCCTTGCAGGAGATGGTGGGACTGACGCGTCTGAAGGAAGACCTGGAGGAAGCCCGGATGCTGGCCCGCTTCACCCAAAAACGGCAGGAACTGGGATTCGACACCTCGCTGGAAAACCGTCACCACATGCTGTTCCTCGGCAATCCCGGTACGGGAAAGACTACGGTGGCCAAGCTCATCGGACAGATGTACCACCGGATGGGACTGCTTTCCGTAGGGCATACCGTGGAGACCTGCCGCACGAACCTCGTGGGCGAATTCATCGGGGAGACGGAAAAGAAGACCAGAGAAGCCATCCAGGAGGCACGGGGCGGCGTACTCTTCATCGACGAGGCCTACACGCTGGTCACCACCCGGGAGGAAACGAGGGACTTCGGCAAGGAGGTCATCCATGCCCTGCTCCCCGTGCTCTCGGAACCCAATCCCGACCTGATTGTCATCCTGGCCGGCTACGAAGACAAGATGCAGTTGCTGATGCGCACCAACCCGGGCTTGCAGGACCGCTTCCCGCTCCAGTTCCACTTTGACGACTACACGGCGGACGAACTACGGGAGATGGCGCACCGCTACCTGGAGAAACGGAGCTTCCAGCTGACGCCTGCCGCAGACGAGGCCCTGTACCGCCTCATCGTGGAAGCTACCACCCCCCGGGACGAACATTTCGGCAACGGGCGCTGGGTGCACAACCTGATAGAGCAGGGTCTCATCAAGAGCATGGCCCGGCGCATCATGTCGCTGCCTACCCTGCCCGACGACGCCCTCCTGTTCCGCACCATCGAGGCGGAAGACGTACAGGCTGCCAGCCGTCACCTCTGCGGCAACCGGGTACTGAAACTGGAACCGCAGCCCACACGCCGCATCGGTTTCCGGGCCTGAGACAGCAACTGCAACAGGGGGCCTCAATACCGGGTTATGAAAGTGACAATCCCATCGATTGAAACCCACACAAAAAATCTCCTGCTTTGCCTTCGTGAAAATGGCTAAAGCAGGAGATTTTTTATATTACAAGCGCTTCTGCTATCGAGCTCCTTCCATTAATTGAATACCAGCCTATCTGTGTCGTATCCGCGTTTCCGCAACTCGTCGAGAAGTTGTTGAAGCACGTCGTCGGGTAGTTTCTCTTCCCGGCTCATAATCCACAGATATTTGTCGCTGCTGCTGCCAATCAGCACATAGCGGTAGTCCGGGTCGATGTCGAGCACGTAATAGTCGGCATAGAACCACAGAAAAAACGAGACCTTCAGTTTGCCGGGGTCGTTCGGGTCGGGCTGTTTCGCCTTGCCCGTGATTTCCTTGTATTTCCCGTCCTTGTATCCCGCGTTCAGCACCTCAATGCGCCCGTTGGGCAGCAAGGTGTAAGTAGCCGTCACGCGGCTCATTCCTTTTTCAAAACGATGGTCGTAGCGGGCTATCTCGTACCATTTGCCCATGAAGCGGGCCACGTCGAACTGCGCCACCGTCCGGTTGTCTATCTGGGTGGAATTCCCGCCCTGGCAGCTGCCCAATCCCAGCAGGGCACACAAAAGAATCAGAATGTGTTTCATGTCTGCATTGTTTTTAAGGTTCATCTCCTACAAATATACCAAACCCTGCGCAATTCCGGAGAGATTTAAGAATAAATAATTACGGAAATAAACGTCCCATCCGAAAGTCAGTATAGCCCAAACCAAATTGTCATTTTGACACTTTTTCAATCGATTTAAAAATAAAAGCACACAAGCATTAGGCCGTCACACGAAGAATGTATAAATTTATGCCGTTTTTATAATCAGGAAACCTATTAAAAGGAATATGAGAAAGACAAAACTATTTTTTGTAGGCACCTTCATCCTGATGCTGGGAGGAACGGTGGTGCATGCCCAGTCGTGGAGAAACGGCGGGAAGATTGCGCTGGATAAACAGTATGCCAGCTATCCTTGTGTGAACTTATTGGACAGTACGAGTGTGACGGTGGAACCCACCGGACAAGGTTCGTTTGCGGTCTGCCGGGCCGTGCGGGTACAGACACCTGCCGGAGCCTTGCAGCAACGGGTATTGAAATACGATTACGACCCGCTGACAGCCGCCGCCACCTTCAAGCGGGTGACCATCTATCATTCCGACGGGACATATACGATGGTCGACGTGAGCAAGGCCTGCGATTATGCCGCCCCGGCCAGAGCCATTTACTGGGGAGCCCGCCAGATCATGCTGGAGCTGGGTGCCCTGAAACCGGGCGACATCGTCGACTATGAAATCGACAAGAAAGGATTCACCTACGCCTTGCTGGCCGACCTGCCGCAGGAAGGAGACGACTCCCGTTTCATTCCCCCGATGCGCGGACAGTTCTACGACATCGTGCCCTTCTGGGCCACCGAGCCGACCCTGCGGAAAGTGTACCGCGTCAGCCTTCCGGCCGAAAAAGAAATCCAGTTCCAGTTCTACCAGGGCGACTGTGCCTCCTCCATGCGCTACGAGGACGGACGGAAAGTCTACACCTTCGCCAAGGACGAAATCATGCCCTTCCGCCGCGAACCGAACATGGTGGATTTCTATGACGCCGCACCGAAGCTGATGATGTCCACCACCGCCGACTGGAAAGAAAAGTCGCGCTGGTTCTATGGCGTCAATGAAGACTACGGCAGCTTCACCGCCATTCCGGAAGCCCAGAAGAAGGTAGACGAACTGATTCGCGGCAAGAAGACCGAGATGGAGAAAATCGCCGTGCTGACCCACTGGGTGGCCGACAACATCCGTTATGCGGGAATCTCCATGGGGAAAGGTGAAGGATTCACCCTGCACAACCTGAAGATGGATTACACCGACCGCTGCGGCGTGTGCAAGGACATTGCCGGTACCCTGATTTCCTTCCTGCGGATGGCGGGATTCGAAGCCTTCCCGGCCATGACCATGGCGGGCAGCCGCGTAGAGACCATCCCCGCCGACCATTTCAATCACTGTGTGGCCGTAGTAAAGCTCAGTGACGGTACCCTGATGCCCCTCGACCCGACCTGGGTACCTTTCTGCCGGGAACTGTGGAGCAGTGCCGAACAGCAGCAGAACTACCTGCCAGGCACACCCGAAGGTACCGACCTGTGCCTGACTCCGATTTCCGACCCGGAAAACCACTACGTGCGCATCAAGGCCCAGAACACCCTCGACGAGAAGGGCGCACTGAAAGGCTCCTTCACCATCGAAGCCGAAGGACAGAGCGACAGCAACATCCGGCGCATCTTCACCACCGGCTTCCAGAGCGAATGGAAACACTCCATGGAACGCCAGCTGCTAAACGTCTCCCCGAAAGCCCGGCTGGAAAGTGTGGACTATGGTCGTGCACCGAAAGACTATCAGAAAGCTCCCATCCGGATTACGTTCCGCTATACCATTCCAGGATACGCCCTGAAAGGCGAGGAAGGCGAACTCATCTTCAAACCCTTCGTGCTGAACAACCTCTATACCCAGGTCCTCTCCTACCTGCGGATTGATACCCGCCTGGAGAAACGGGCCTACGGCTTCAAGGACGGTTGCTCCCGTCTGGTTGAAATGGAAGAGAACCTGAAACTCCCGGCCGGATACAAATGGCAAGGAAAGGAAAAACAAGACCAGATGGACGGTACGGGTGCCGGATTCACCGGAAGCCTGAAACAGAGCGGCAACCAGCTGCAGTTGAAAACCTCCCTGCGGTTGAAGAAGCGTGTCTACGAAGCAGACGACTGGGACAGCTTCCGCAAGGCAGTGAACACCGCCAAAGGATATGGAGAATATATGGTAGTCAAAAAGTAATCCCTTATGCGAGGGCTTAACATGAAACAAAAAGCAATGAAAACATTATCGATTTACATAGGAATCATAGGAATGCTTTTGCTGGCTGTCCTGCCGGCCAAAGCCGCATCGGAAGCGGAGTTCCGCAAACTTTCGAAGACCTATACCCTGCGGGCCGACGGCAGCCAGGAGGTACGGGTACAAAAGGAACTGACCCTGTTCACGCATGCCGCCATGAACAGCTTGTATGGAGAAACCTTTATCGTGTACGACCCGGACTTCCAGAAATTGGAAATCCACGAATCCTACACCCGTCAGAAGGATGGTACCGTCATCAAGACCCCGGCCAACGCCCTGGTAGAGGTACTCCCCTCGGCAGCCGCCAACGCCCCGGCCTACAACCGCCTGAAAGAGATGGTCGTGGTGCACACCGGACTGGAACTCGGGGCCACCATCGTACTGGACTATTCCATCGTGAGTAAGGCCGGTTACCTGCCGGAACTGGATGTCTGCTGCCCGGTGAAAGAACTTTCCCCCATCAAGGAATATACCTTCCGCCTGAACGTTCCGGCTGGAAAAGCGGTACACTACGAACTGCTGAATGCTTCCGCCAAACCGGCCATCACCCAAGGAAGCGGCATGAAAACTTTTACCTGGACACTGAAAGATGTGAAACCCCGTCCGTACGCATACCCCTCCTCCAGAGGAGCCATGGGACAGATACAGGCAGTGAGCAGCGGCATGATGCCCGTCTTCGTGGCCTCCACCTGGGCGCGCTACGACGAAGCCCTGAAAAGCCTGAAAGCCCAGTTCCAGCCCGGCAGCCGTTCCGTCATTGAAGCCAAGGTGGCCGAACTGACCCGAGGAATAGAAGACAATCCGCAGGCCATCCGCAATGCCATCGCCGGCTACATGGCCGACCTCTATCAGCTGGGACGTTGCGGGGTATCCCTGCAAGAAGCAGGCTACCGTCTGCGTCCGGCTTCGGAAGTCATCCGCTCGGCCTACGGCACCCAGGCGGAACTGGTGAACCTGGATGTCACCTTGCAGCAGGCCGCCGGACTGGAAGCGGAAGTGGCCGTCTGCGCCCTGCGCCCGTCCACGAAAGACAATCAGGGACTGTCCACCCTCGTATCGGTAGTAGCCCAGAGCAAGCTGATGCCCGAGAAAGTCGCCCTGACCGGTACGGAAGAAGCCTGTCTGCAACCCTTCCTGACAGTGACCAACCTGGAAGGAAAACCTCTGACGATGGAAGCCTATCTGAGCGCCAAGGATATGCAGCAGACCGACACCCTGCAAGTAGACGAAGCCCAAATGCAACAGCCCGCCGAAGGCTGGGGAATCGTCACCCTGCCCGACCCGACACCCATACGCACCCTTTATGCGTATGCGGCCCACACGACCATTCCTGAAAGCATCCTTCTGCCGAGAACAATGAACTGTACACTGGAGACCCTTGTCCGTCTGCCGGAAGGAATGAAAGTCACCCCGCGCACCGACAAGGAAGTCAGCAACGCCTGCGGGAAAGTCGCCATCAGCTACCAGCCGACGAAAGACGGCGTGAAAGTGACCCGCAGCCTCCGGATAAGCCGACAGCTGCAGACCCCGTCCAACTACAAGGAGCTGTATGCCCTGCTGGCAGAATGGCGGGATGCCAACAACCACACACTGGTGGTCAAGAAGACGGCAGAATGACCTGAGAAAGAATCTTCAAAAAAAGGGAGAACCTTCGGTTTTGCGCCGGGTTCTCCCTTTTTTGTGATACCTCATCATGCGTCAGGACGAAGAAGCCACACCCCTTATAATCCATTCAAAGCTGATTCTATCTTATCGCCTCAAATCTTTCATTTTCCTTTTGAGCATATCCTTTGAAAAAGTCTGTCACACTCGGATAGAAATTCTCAAAGTTACCATATTTTGCCTGTTCTTTCTCGTATTTTCTCAGCAGGCTCACCAATTCCGGCATCCACCTGAAGTTTCGTTGCATCTGTTCCAACAGTTCATTCCTTATTTCTTCCGGTTTGTATGCCTTATCCAGCATATAACAAATCACAGCCGCGCGAACAAGTGACTCATTGACCATGGTTTTCCAGTTATTGTATGCCTGTCTCGACATGCTCCATTGTGCAGACTTGAACAAATCTGTGGCAGCAGGCTCAAGTTCTTTTACGTGTGCAGGATATTTGTCTTCATCCAGATAATGATTGATGAAGGAATGGTTAGATACTCATCAGTTCCACGTTTTCATTGACCTGCGGAACGACCGACTGCGCCTTTGCCCAAAGACAGCCCATGAGCAAGGCAAAAAGAATCATACATTTTTTCATATCGTAAATGGTTTTATTATTCATGAAACTTGGGAATAGCATCTGTTCCTGCTTAGAAAGACTTCAGCAACGAACTGTTTACCGTCCTGTCCACCTCCTGTCTCACCTTCTTCGTCTGGCGGCCGAAGTCGAGGGTGTAGGCCAGTTTGATGTGGCAGTACCGGCTGTTTGTCTTGAAATCTTCGTCCGAACAGTACGCGTAGAGTTCATGCTGGAACGTCTTTCTGAACTTCCGGTCGGTGAAGGGAGATACGAGATTGACTTCCGCAAAGAAATTCCCCTTGCTGTACGTACATTCCAGTCCGTAGTTGACGGGAGTCTCTTCTATACCCAGCGAAGTAGTATTGACGATTTTATTCCTGAAATTGATATAGGGAGAAAAGCTGAAATCCCCCAGATAGACATTGGCATTGAGATTGCCCGTCAGGTTACGGCTGCCGAATTCGCACACGGAGTGAACGGACGTATAGTTGTACCTTATATCGCCCGACAGGCTGAACGTCCGGTTGAACGTGTGCGAGGCCGCCAGTATCGCCCCATAGTAGTGGATGTTCCCGCGGTTGGTGAACGACTTGACGAGATAGGCATCCTCTGCATAATAGTCGTGGACCACCGGATTATGCTCCAGCTTGTACTGGAGGATGGCCGAAAGCCCCGTTTTCTTTATCTTGCCGGAATAATACAGGTATGAATTGAATGAGCGTCCCACTTTCAGGTAAGGATTTCCCGTCTGCACCATGTAAGGATTGAGCCCGATGCGGGCCTGGTTAATGAGATCCATCCCGTAGTTGTAATTGTTATAGGACGAGGACCATAACAGCATCCCACTTTTCAGCTGATACTGGAAGTTGAGAACGACACGCGGCGACAGCTTGCTGAATTTTTCACTGCCGTGAAGCCGGTACTGGAGCCAGTCCACCCCCACTCTTGACCGTAGCGACAGCTTCGGGGTAAAGGCATAATTGTAGGAAAGGAAAGCCAGCGATTCGTTTTTCCAAAGTGACTGGTCCAGCGGATGGCTGCCTGCGTATTGCGCCTTCCACACGTGATGGAAATCAAACAGCTCGACCGAGAAAGAATGTTTCTCCTTGGAGTAGTTGTAGAGGGCAGACACCTGGAAGCCTCCGGCATTTTCCGACTCATAGGAGCCCGATTCAAAGTCCGGCTCCCTGTAAGTCCGGTTATACAGGTTACGGGAATAGGTGCCGTGCAGACCGAAAGTAAAACTTTGCGTTTTGGAAAGAGGAATAGTACCCGTGAGGTCCAGTTTGGGCGACAGGCTCTTCTGGTCGGTAGACGTGGTGAATGTGGACGCCTCGTCACCCGTGCGGACGGTTCCGGCCACTTCGCTGCGGGGAGAAGCATTGTTTATCAGCGACAGTTTCCCCACGATATACCGTCCTGCCTTCTGGCGCTGCAAACGGAACTGCACATACTCGCTGTGCCTGGAATAGGCTTCATCGGAACCGCTTGTCCGGTCGACCGGCTGCCCGGGCAAGGCATAATGTTCAGTCATCCCGGTCCGGTTATTGCCGACATCAAAATAATTGGCTCCGGCAAATACAGAATAGGTCGTATGCTTCCGGTTGAGGGTCGTGGCAAGATTATAATCGCCATGCGTATATCCGATTGTCTGCAAGCCATCCAACTGCACGTAACCTCCCGCCTTGTATTCCTTCAGTATGAAATTGACGACAATCTGGTCTTTCGCGTATTTCCCGGTCGGATTGTCATGATATTCAATCTTTGCGATGTCTTTCGGACGAAGCATCCGGACATCCCTCTCATCGGCCGGTTGCCCGTTGATATAGAACGACACAGGCATCCCCATTGCTTCGGCCTTGTTCGACTGCGTGTCAACAATCATGCCCGGTATCATCAACCGTTTCAAAACCCCATATCCGCTGTTGGACGATTTTTTCTGCTGGGTGTTGGGATATATCACAAGATGATTGTCCACACGAGTGACATTCGATGCCACAATGGTCACTTCGTCCAAGGCGACCGTCCGGCTGATGGAATCATTGGACGAGGTCTGGGCAGTCATGCCAAGCGGAAACAGCAGGAAAAGACTGCTCCCTATTGCCTTCATCACATATTTACCTATACTCATGGGTTGTATCTGTTTCTTCATGGCGCATCCCGTGAATAAGAAAATGATTATTCTTTTTCTACAAATGTATAGAATATTCAGAATAAAAGCCTCTTTTCCCTTAAAAAATCTCCCACATCTGACGGTCGCCCTCCTATTTCAAACAAACAGCGTTCCATCCGTTTATCAAAAACGAATCATTGAGAACCGCAAACCTTCAAAAAGGAAGAATTCCCGGCCAGATTTTCCATTTCCCGTTTCCCATTTGTTTGAATGTTCGTCTAAAATTACTACATTCGCAGTAGAATCAAAATCCAGTGGTTATGAGCAAGCTATATCCGGTAGGAGTGCAGAACTTTGAAGGCCTGATACATGACGGCTATGTGTATGTGGACAAAACCGCACAAATCTATGAATTGTTTAATACAAACAAATACTATTTTCTGAGCCGTCCGCGACGTTTCGGCAAGAGTCTGCTGCTGTCCACCCTCGAAGCCTACGCGCAAGGAAAAAAGGAACTTTTCAAAGGACTGGCGCTGGAAAAACTGGAGAAGGACTGGACGGTGTATCCGGTGCTGCACCTGGATCTGAATACGCAGAAATACGATTCGCCGGAATCGCTGACCAGCATCCTGAACGACAATTTATGTACTTGGGAAAGTCGATATGGTGCGCGCGAGAGCGAAACGAGCCTTTCCCTCCGTTTCCAAGGCCTCATCCGCCGCGCATGCGAGCAGACAGGCCGGCGGGTGGTGATTCTCATCGATGAATACGACAAGCCCATGCTGCAGGCCATCGGCAACGAAGCCTTGCAGAACGAGTACCGCAGCACCCTGAAGGCGTTCTACGGGGCGTTGAAGTCCATGGACGGCTGCATCCGCTTTGCCCTGCTGACGGGCGTGACCAAATTTGGCAAGGTCAGCGTATTCAGCGATTTGAACAACCTGATGGACATTTCCATGGACGACCGCTATGTGGAAA
>ENA-OWZO01000631-OWZO01000631.1-human-gut-metagenome-genome-assembly--contig:-NODE-631-length-14682-cov-9.105763_pt1 | contig 14682 bp, 9 predicted proteins | sample MGYA00249260_ERZ652115 | MGnify/ENA primary metagenome ERZ652115 (study PRJEB26925, sample SAMN05827127) | human gut metagenome | biome: ENVO:2100002; feature: ENVO:00000062; material: ENVO:00002003...
TTATTTCCAGCCTATTATACACTATTTCTGACGATTTGAGAAATTTCCTATAAAGTAAAAAGAAGGTGTCATACGGCAGCCCAAGCCACCGTTGACACCCTCTGGGGAAACTGGATCGCCCTTATTTTCGTTGTATCATTATCGCAGATTACATTGCTGTATAAGCACCATCTTTGATCACCATAGCCTTTGGAGCTTTACTTACTTCTCCGGTAGCTTCCCATGTCATGCCATTACCTGTCAGACCATCTACAGAAATCTTTGTCATAGCCTCTGTCAGAGCTGTTCCGATATCAGATACGCTCATATCCGGTGTTACGCCAGCTTCCTCGATTGCAGCTTTGATCGCATAAATTGCATCATATGCATCTGCACCGAACTGGTTTGGTGTATCACCGTAAAGCTCTTTGTATTTGGATACAAATGCCTGTGTCTTCTCATCATCTGCATCTGCAACGAATGGTGTTAATAACATTAAACCTTCTGCTAAAGATGTATCAAAGTTTTTCACATCAAGGATACCGTCCATACCATCACATCCGAAGAATGTCGGTTCATAGCCCATTCCGTTTGCCTGATTTAAAATGATGGAAGCCTCTGTATAGTAGATTGGAAGGAATACCAGATCAGCACCTTCACTCTGTGCTTTCTGTAACTGTGTGGAGAAGTCTGTCTTGGAATCTGCTGTGAAAGCTTCCTCTGCGACAACCTCAAATCCCTGATTTGCTGCTTCTTTTACGAATGTAGCTTCAATACCGGATGAATATACATCAGAGCTGTCATAGATAACTGCTACTTTTGTTGCAAGTTTGTTCTCACCAATGTACTGTGCGGAAGCTGTTCCCTGATTCGGGTCTGTAAAGCATGCCTGGAATACATTGTCGTTTTCAATGACATCTGTGGAAGAAGCGGATGGTGTGATCTCAAACATACCATCTTCTGCTGTCTTATCTGCAACTGCAATACATGGAGTTGTTGTAACAGTTCCCATCAGAACCTGCATACCCCAGTCTTTTAAAGAGTTATAAGCATTGACAGATTTCTCTGCATCGCTCTGGTCATCTTCTGCTTTGAATTCTACCTGATATCCATTGATACCACCTGCTTCATTGATCTCATCTACTGCGATCTGTGCGGCATTCATAACTGCAGAACCATAAATTGCTGCTGCACCTGTTGTAGGTCCGATACCACCGATCTTAAATACGCTTCCATCTGCCGCGCTGTCTGTGGAACCGCTCTCCGTTGATGCTGCGCTTCCTGTGCTTCCTGTATCTGCGGATGATCCACATCCTGCGAATGTGCCAACTGCCAGTGCAGCTGCTAAAAACATACTCACTGCTTTCTTCATAATAATCCTCCTTGTTTGCGAAGCAAAAATTAAATTTTATTGAGATAATTTAATTTCTTCTTCTCAACTTTCTTTTTCTTGTAGAGAATCTTATCAAATTTTCTTTTTATGCACAATATTCAGAATCACCTAAATTATTGATGTATTTTAACGTCAACTTATGCAATTTACTCATTATGATAACTTGCAGTTATAGCTTTTATGCAGGTGTGTCATACTATACGATTTTTACGCATAAATATAGTGCTGTATCATATGTTCCAGCTTCTCTCCGCATCCCGCGTAATTGGCTTCCATAGCCAGTGATTCCATCAGATGTTCCTCCAGATATCGCTCTAAAAAGCTGTTGCGGAATTCATTTTCCATCTCTCCGACTTTGCTCTCCTCCTCATGCTGTAGATAATATGCAAGTGCAAAAAAATTTGGCGACCGCCATTCCGATGTATCTTCCAGCAATGCCTGCAGATTTTCCAACTCGCTCCGCAGCATGATCAGATTGATCTTGTCCATATTTGCCGCCATATTTTTGAGTCCGTCGGCTGTGGACTTAAAATCCGGATCATCCTCCCGGATGCTGCACTCATGGAAGATCTGATCCAAATGTCCGTTCAGTCTGTCGAGATCACGCTTCACATCATCAATGGGAATCTCGTTCATATCCTCCATCATATTGATCAGTCCGCGCCTTGCAACTGCCATATGTTCCTGCGAATCGACATACCCCTGACGCAGGTTTCCACCGAGTTCTAATGCGTCCTTTAATTCTTTCATCTGGACTTCCACCTGTTTTTTGTCCAGTTTACTCGCCAGCAGTTCTTTGCGGAGTTCTTTTACCTCGCGCGTCAGTTCCGCCACACGTTTCTGTTCCTCTGTTTTCTCTCCGAAAATCATGTCTGTCTTCTCCTCTTCCACAACCTGCGAACATTCAACTAATATTCTCTGCTTAGTATAATCCAAGACAGCAAAACAGGCAATTGCGGCTTTCCGCAACTGCCTGTCTGCTTACTCTAATAACTCTGATGTATAATGCACGCCGTCTTTGTCATATAAATCTGTGAGTTCTAAATCTGGATCCGTGTAATAGAGCACACTGTTCTCTCCAAAAATCGTCTGGATACCGTTTTCTGCGAGATTTTTTACCGCCTCTGTATCCATCGTATCAGCGATGTAAACCGGGCTTACCTTCAAAATGAGTTCTGCACAGCTGATGTCGTCCGCATAAGCTGCCATATTATTGACTGCGGACTTACACAGTCCGTCTGCGGTATCTGCATAACGGGTCCTGATATCACCGCTCTTAAATTCATAATAATGATATTTTTCCTTGTCCGACATCGGATAATTGTGCAGACTGACAATACTTTCCGCCCCGTCATAATGCATGACACCGGCAGGATAAATGATATTCCCCTGCCTGTCATATAGATTGAAAGAATAATCCGCATTTTCCTCTGCTGTCCCGGATGTATCCGGACCGGCATTTAATTTTGTAATCGCAGAAGTCTGATCCAGATTTCTTGTGAATCCATCATAGCTTGTCAGTGAACCTAACGTATAGCCGTTATCGATCATGACATCCGCCACATAATCAGTAATGAAAGCGTTTTTCATCCACGAAAAATCAATGAAATCCGAAATAAAATTCTTCTCTGCAAAAGCAAGGTAATCGTCGGATACAGACAATTTTACCTGATTGCCGCCGAGCAATTCGACGTTCACGTCAGACGGATCATTGCTGTAAGCAGCCACCTCTGAAAAATAAGCTGCCACTTCCCCATTCTGGTAAGCATCATAGTTAACTGTCTCAGAGTCATCATTACAGAAAAACAGATTGTCATATTCTGTATACACAGGCGCAAGATAAATTGCCCGGTTCCCGGTCTCTGCGATCAGCTCAAAAGCATGGTATAATGCATCATCCACAACCATTGTCTCATTCGGGTGCCGGTTGAGATCATACACGTTTGTGATTCCTTCAAACGATTCATCCATACTGAACATTTTATAGGCTTTTACAATGGAATCTGTGTAGAGCAGCGTCAGCGCTTTTTTTTCTGCGGTGGCATTTACGCCCGCTGCCCCGACATAATACTGGAAGATAAAATCATCTCCACAATGAATTTCAGCGGATGAACTCGCTTCAATGTTTGTCCATCCGCTGTCATTTGACATCAATCCATTCAGTGCATACATAAATGCACCCGAAGCAATGACCAGTAATACGATCACTGCGATCAATCTCTGTCTTGTATTTTTCTCCGAAAGTTCCACCTTCTGAACCGGTCTCACATTCGGAGTATGGTTTCTGTTGCCACCTCTGACGGTTCTTCCCATATCTTAAATAAACACTGCTGCAAGTGCTAACAGGAACAATGCAAGAATGACTGCAAGTACAATAAATCCTGCAATGGCACCCTTTTTGCACATCTTGTAGTTACGATAATGTCTGTGTTTCTTAAAGATCATCGCTGCGATAATACCGATGACCGGAAGTAAGAACGAAAGCAGTGCGTACCATGCGCTTCCTGTATCATGAAGTGGCGGAAGCTGGATCTCATCATGTGCAATATTGTCATGATGTTCTTCTGGTCTTGGTGCATCTTTGTCTAAAATCGTAATTGTTTTTAAAGGCACATTCTTCTCACGCGTAGCTTTGTATTCTTCAATCTCTTTCTTATTACCAAATACCCAGTGGTCATGACCGATACAGACTAACTCCGGTTTGTCTGTACTGTAATCATGAATGGATGGATCATAAGTAAACAGCACTTTATTTTTCTCTAACTGTGGATCCGGGATTGGGATCGCAGAGATCAGAGAATGTGTATACGGATGCAGTGGGAAGTTGAACAACTCTTCTGCATCTGCGATCTCCACAATATCACCCTTATAAATAACGGCGATACGGTCAGAGATAAATCTCACGATGGAAAGGTCATGTGCGATAAATAAATATGTTAAGTCTTTTTCTCTCTGGAACTTTTTCAGTAAGTTCAATACCTGTGCACGAATAGATACGTCAAGTGCAGAGATTGGCTCATCAGCAACAACAAGTTCCGGTTCCATTACCATGGCACGGGCTAAACCGATACGCTGACGCTGTCCACCTGAGAACTCATGTGGGTATCTTGTCAGATGTTCCGGCAAAAGCCCTACTTCGTTGATCATTTCCTCAACTTTACGCACACGGTCTGCCTCATTCTCATATAAATGGAAGTTATACAGACCTTCGGATACGATGTAGTCGACAGTTGCACGCTCATTCAGGGAAGCTGCCGGATCCTGGAATACCATCTGGATGTTACGGATGACTTCACGATCCAGGGATTTTGGGATTTTCCCGGAAATACGCACACCTTTGTACAAAATCTCTCCGTTTGCCAATGGGTTGACACGGATGACTGCACGGCCGATGGTTGTCTTACCGGAACCGGACTCTCCTACTAAGGAGAATGTTTCTCCCTTGTGAATATCAAATGTCGCATTTTTTACAGCGCGGACAGCGTTATCGCCCTTGCCAAAAGTAATATCTACATTTTTTAAAGATAATAATACTTCTTTACCATTTTCATCAATCGGACCATGCTCTGGTAAATGAGAAGCATGCTCCTGGTTTTCTGTGTTTCGATTTAGTTTAGACACGATCTAAATCTCCTATATATTGAATGCTTTAACAAGTTTCTCATGAATGTTCTGGATTCCTTCCGGTTTTTCAACCTTTGGAGCATCCGGGTGTAACAGCCATGTTTTGGCGTAATGCGTATCTGTTACTTTGAACATTGGTGGTTCCTCTAAGGTATCGATCTTCATACAGTATGGGTTACGCGGTGCAAATGCATCGCCGACGATACTGTTGTAGAGCGAAGGTGGTGTACCTGTGATCGAGTAAAGAGTTGTATTTCTCTCAGCCAGCTGTGGCAGGGAAGAAAGTAATGCCCATGTATATGGATGACGCGGGTCATAGAATACCTCTTCTACCGTACCAACCTCTACGATCTGTCCTGCATATAAAACTGCAACACGGTCTGCGATATTGGCAACCACACCTAAATCATGTGTAATGAATACGATTGTATAATTGAATTCTTTCTGTAAATCCTTTAACAGTTTTAAGATCTGTGCCTGAATGGTAACATCAAGCGCTGTGGTAGGCTCATCACAGATTAAGATCTTTGGCTGGCAGGACAGTGCGATCGCGATAACGATACGCTGTCTCATACCACCGGAATACTGGAATGGATAATCATCAAAACGTGCTTCCGGATTTGGGATACCAACCTTGTCCATCAGATCAAGTGCACGAAGTCTTGCCTCGTTCTCGGTACAATCCTGATGTTTCATGATGACAGATGTGATCTGTTTTCCAATCGTGATAATTGGGTTTAAGGATGTCATAGGATCCTGGAATACTGTAGCAATCTTCGTACCACGGATCTGGCTCCAGTCTCTTCCATCTTTGATATTTGCAAGGTTTAAGATACATGTTCCATGTAATCTCTCACTGTTCTCATCCAGATATTTTACGCGGAATGTAACTTTATCAAAAACAGCATTTCTCTGCTCTTCATCATTCAGATCCACGCCAAGCTGCATTGCCTCTTTTAATGCATCCAGCAGCGCATTGTTCTGCTTCATACGCTTGCGGAAACCAAAACGTCCGACAGAAAGATATACCTCTTTTGCAAGGATCTCATTTCTCGCTTCTGTCTCTGCTGAGATCGCTTCGCTGACTTCCTTCGCATGTTTTGCCTTAAGCTCTGCCATCTTCCTATCAAATTCCTGATTGTATGCGGTATCATGTGCCAGACTATTTGCACGCTCTTTTACCTTCTGCTCATGCTCTTTCTCGAATGCCTTGATTTTTGTATCCAATTCGGAGATTTTCTTTCCAGCCTCTTTGATCTTATCCTTCTCTTTGGATGGATCGTAAGTCTGTTTCAAGTTGAAGGTATTCGTTCTCTCATGTTTTAACTCAAGGAGTTCTTTTTCATACACTTCTGCTTCTTCCTGGCTTATATCGGCTCTTCTTCTCTTTTCAGACTCTAACTCAAGGATTGCTTTATAAGTGTCTGCACCAAACTCCAGTCTGGAATACTCGTCTAATTTTTTCTTATTCTCTGCGATGACTTTCTTTGCATTGTCATTTAATTTTACGACAGTATCGGAAAGCTCTTCATCACTGAAAATAATCTTACCGTTATCAATGAATCCGTTGCTGTCCAACATTCCTGCAAATGTTTTTGTAAAAACAGATTTACCGGAACCGGACTCTCCTACGATTGCAATGGATTCATTCTCATAAATATCCAGTGACACTCCACGGATGGCAGTAAGCACCCTGCCCCTCACGTGGAATTTCACGATCAAATCTTTTACTGATAATAATACTTTTCTATCTTCCATCTACCTAACCTCTACATGTGTGTTCTCGGATCAGATGCATCACCAAGGTTCTGTCCAACGACATATAAAACAATCGTGATGATAGAAGCAACGACTACCGGGCTCCAGAACTCGAACTGCCAGCCAGGGGTAAGCATCGCACTTTCTGACTCGTAAATCAATCTACCAAGTGACATATCTGACATACCCATACCGATATATGCTAAGAACACCTCATAAGAAATATAGGAAGGGATCTCTGTTGCTGCCAGTGTTACAATAACAGATGTCATAAATGGAAGAATATTCTTCATTGCGATCTTAAGTGTACTCGTTCCCAGACATTTGGATGCAAGGTTGTACTCTCTGTCACGGATGATCACTACCTGTGTACGGATAAAGTACGCGATTCCAAGCCATCCGGTAATGGTCAGCGCCAGTACCATGGTCCAGAAACCAGCTTTAAACAACATAACCATAACGGCGATCAATAAAATGTATGGAATGTTTGCAAGAATGTTATATACCTCCTGCATAAAAACATCCACTTTCTTTGAAAATCCCCAGATAGATCCGACAACAACACCAACGGAAAGGTTGATCGCTGCACAGATAAATGCAAGGGAAATGGAGATCCTTGATCCAAACCATACGGCATCGAATGTAGACTGTCCGGCTGCACCGGTACCTAAGATCCAGTGAATGTTCATTCCCAGACGTTCGATCGCTGCAGATGGTGACAAGTGTTTAGTTGTCGCATCCATTAAGTTACCAAACTTATCATATTCCACAAATAATGGGTAAAGGTAAGTGAATGCGATCAACACACCCAGAATCGCCAAAATAATAATATTAATCTTTTTCTTAAAAAATACACGGAATACAGAATGCCAGTAAGAATATCTTGGCGCTGTAATCTTTTCTGATTCCAGATCACTGTGGTCTACCGGAGCGAATAATTCTTCCTCCGGCATACCGAACTTTTCTAAATCCTGACTCATTTCTAATTACCTGTCCTTTGTTGAGAATGAAATTCTAGGATCAACCATTGCCATTAGGACATCACCTAAAATAAGGGATGTGACTGTTAAAATCGCATAGAACAGTGTTCCACCGACAATAACACCATTATCATATTTGTTGATAGCCTCTGTTAATAAGTTACCAATACCTGGAACGACATACACACGCTCTGTGATGATCGCTCCTGTCAATGCTCCAAGCACTGCCGCAGGGATTCCCTGAATGATCGGGATCGCTGCGTTCTTCAAAATATGTCTGGTGAAAATCTCACCCTCTGTCAGACCACCGGATCTTGCGAATTTGACATAGTCCGAATTCATCTGGTCGATCATATAACGTCTTATCCACTTCATCAGATTTGCTATGGATGGAAGTGCTAACGATACGATTGGCAATATATACATCAGCCTGCTCGGCGATTCCATATCAAAGGTTGTCGGCAGACCAAAGCTTCCGCCGATCGCCTTGAACAGGAAAATATACGCAAGTGATGGTACTGCGATAATAAATACAATATAAAGCGTACCGATCTTATCGACCAGTTTGTCTTTCTTCCTCGCCATAAGGATGCCCAGCGGCACACCGATCAGATAAGACATGATAACTGCGATCAGTCCGATCACAAAGGAATAACCCACTTTGGATTTTCCTGTTTTGTATGTTGCAACATTGGTGTAATCATCCTCATAACGGTCTGCATATAATAAGCTGGATTCTCTGGAACCCTGCATATAGGTTGCAGTGTGCAGATTGTCCGCACTCTCCTCCACAAGACCGGTTGGATAGGTGACAGTTGATTTTATATAAGATCCCTGATGGCTTGTCATCGTACTGAATACATCCACTCCCTGATTTACCGTGTAGGATGTTCCAAGATTGATCGTCACAATATTCTGATGAACAAACGGAAACTTGGAATCAAAATACAGTAAATACTTGTGTGTTGTACCATTGCCAATGATCGCCGGTGAGAATTTTTCCCCACCATAGACAGGATCATGTAACGTAAAGGTGAGACCTCTCTCACCTACGATGTCTTCTACATTATTAATATCATCAATTGTTATTAAATTTGCAAAATATTTTCCCATACGGGATGCCAATGGGACATCTTTATACGCAAAAAGCTGCTGCTGGCCACCGTCGGCATACTTCTTCTTGTTCATCATGACGGCGTCTTTGCGGACTACCGTGTATCCCTGAGACTTATAATACTTTGTGAATTTTTTGACATATTCACTGACCTGCTCAGAATCCTGTGCCTTGGTTCTTCCGAAACCAACCACTGCAGATCGCTCTTCCTCTGTTAATTCTCCACTGCTTACAAGTTCATTCAGCCAGTCAGAGTAGGTGACATAATCCAGATAACCATAATCTTCCCATTTAGAGTATTTATAGGCAACTCTTGCATTATTACTTGTATGTGAATATTTTGTATCCCCTGCAAAAACAAGGTTTCGGTCTAACATTGTGTAGATCATGATCATGACCAGCGCCACAACGATCACGATAGACACCAGTCCATGTAATATACGTTTTAATAAATATTTTGTCATAATTGTTCACTCATCAATAGTGCAGGGGAGCGGGGAATCCCCGCTCCGATGCAGTGTTGTTATTTCGTAGATACGATTAATAAATACCGATAGATTTGATCATGTATCCGGCATATTCTGGCTGGAATGTATCCAGATAAGATGCAGGATCACCATAGTCAGGACCCCATCCGGATAAGTCACAGAAGTCATAGTTCATTTCGTAACCATAGTTCATGTAATATCCGCTGTAGTACCAGTCTGTGTTATCTGCTGCTGCAATTAAGTTTACCTGGACAAGTCCCTGTGTAGAAGCTTCGATAGACTGTTTCAGAGAGTTTGCTCTGTTTGTAAATACTTCACTGGAAGAAGCATATACAACATCCATCTGGATTGGGTTGTCAGCATCGATCGTAAGACCATCTGCTGCTAACTCTTCTACTGCCTGACTCATTTCTTCCCAGGAGTTATCTGCATTGTACCATCCGTCATATCCGTCGGAAGAACCGGCACCCTCGTTAGCTGTTGGATCCCATACTGTGATCTTCACGCCGTCAGCATCGATCTGATCCTGTACGATCTGTCCATAGTATGTTCCAGCCGGATATGTTTTTTCTGTTCCGTTGATATCAACTGTTACTTCTTCTTCCAAAGTAACAAAGTTACCCGGTGTGTAAGAGTTTCTCATAGAAGCATATTTCAGATCATCACCAACCTGCTGTGCAAGATAAGCACCACGATCCAAGCCCATGGCAAGTGCTCTACGGAAGTGGACGTTCTGCATAGCCTGTTTTGTTCTTGCAGCATCTTCCTCTGTCTGTGAGGAAACTGCTTTTGTTGTATCGTTTGCGTTTGCAAACTGATTACGGTTGATATTAAAGAATCCGCTGTATGTTGTTGCATCTGTAAGTGCTACATATGCATAATCATCAAAGTTTCCATCCGCTTTTGCTGCTGCAACAGAAGCTGTGTTAAGACCTGTTCCATCTACAACACCTGCGATTGCATCGTTATATGCTTTTGTCGCATCAGAACCATCATTGTATACCCATGTCAGTGTATGGATATTGATGTGATCTGCATTCCAGTAGGACTCGTTAGCCTGGAATACGATTGTGTTCTTGGATGTAAAGTTCTTAACAACATATGGTCCGCAATATGCGATAGAATCAGAATCCTTACCATATGTGTAATCTGCTGCATCCGGATCATACTCAACACCAAACTTACCACCCATGGATTCATAGAAGGATCTGTTCATTGGAGCAAATACGTTGTAACCGAGCATTGTTGTGAAGTATGTGCAAGGAGCTTCCAGATCATACTCTAATGTGTAATCATCAACCGCTTTTACACCGACCTGTGAGAAGTCTGTTACTTCACCGGAGATGTACTGGGATGCATTTGTGATGATACCTTCGATCAGGTACTCAAGACCACCCTGGGCATCCATCATATGCTGCATTCCGGCAACAAAGTCATCTGCTGTCACATCAGCAACTTTTCTGCCCTGGGAATCAACCCATGTAGCACCTTTGCGAAGATGGAATGTGTAAGTTAATCCGTCATCAGATACTTCATAGCTCTCTGCTAATGCAGGCTGTAAAGTTCCCTCTCCATCATACTCCATTAATCCATCGTATGTGTTCACGATTGCTTCAGCATCTACAGACTGAGAAGTTGCAAGAATATCCCATGTGGTAGGATCCTGTGTATATAACTGATAATTATAAGTATCTTTGAGCGTGTAACCCTGCTCCTCTAAGTAAGATTTTGCCCATGCTTCATACTCACCTGTTCCTTTTAACTCAGCCCATTTTGCTCTCATTGTGCTGACATCGGAAGCTTTGATCAGCTCTGTTGTGACAACTGCATTATGGTATCTGTCCATATCGTTGCCCCACAGTGTATAGTCAAATGTGTAAGGAGCTACACGTGAGATGGAATAGTTACCACCCTTTGACTGTAATGGAAGCATAACGCCTGATTCCATTAACTTTGCTTCTGCGATTGCTTCAAGTGCAAATTTCTCAGAAACGGTTTCAGCTTCATCAGCTTTCTGGTAAGCTGCCCAAAAATCACCGAGTTCTTTGTCATACAGCTCTGCAGATACTTCTTCATAATTAGCCGGAGCTACTGCTTCTTCGCTGCTGCCTGATTCTGTACCGGCTTCTGTGTCTTCGACAGCATTTGCATCATCTGCGGCATTGTTCTTATTGCCACATGCAGTCATGCTGACTGTCATAGCAAGTACAAGCATAAGGCTTACTACTTTTTTCTTCATAATATTTCCTCCTGTAGAAATAATCTATATAAACGCTTATGCGCTTATATCATAATTTTTCCTGTTTCTCTGCGGTAAAAAACGTATTCTGATCCGGGCTTTCAATTTCAATGTGTTATCATTGCGCCACGTTATCGTGCTAAATTATTTTTTTACAACCAAAAAAAGTGCCAACAGACTTTTCCGTCTATTGCACTCACTAGATACAAGTGTCTTTTTCCCGCGTACAACACTTCTTCTATTATACATGCATCTGCGATTTTGTCAATAGTTTTTCTTTTGTCACTTTCTTCCTTATACACACGTTTTATCATATATTTTCCCGCTGTTTTCTCTCCCATCGTTTCTTTATTACAGCTTAATTACAGCTTATTGCAATGCCTCTGTCTCTTCATATCTCTTTAAGCTTTTATCGCTTTACTTATGTACTGTATTATCTCGATATCAGAGTATTGCCTTAATATGTATTATACAAGGCAGTCGACATTTGTCAACAGAAATTTGTTTACCAAGAAACATTTTTCTCGTTGACATAGTAAAAAAAGAGCAGGGATGCCCCATATTAGGGGCCTTTCCCTGCTCTTTGTCTCTATTCATTTTCCCGACTAACTTTTACAGACATCCGCCTGTCAAAATCTGTTATCTATTAAACGCCTTTTTTTCGAATTTGTCAACCAGCTTTTCCATACATCCATCTTCAAAAGGACTATTTAACCCTGCTTCCACGATCACATTGGTAAAGAAATCACGTGCGGAAAGATTACAGAGTTTATAGTAATTCTTCCATGCTTTTTCAAAGTCTTCATCCATCATGACTTTGAACTGCATCGCACACACACTTGCAAGACAGTAATCAATATAATAGAACGGGCTGCCAAAAATGTGCGGCTGTTTCTGCCAGAAGCCGCCTTGTCCAAAGAAAGGATCTTCTTCGTAATCCATGTGTGGACGGTAAACTTTTTCCAATCCTGCCCAGACTGCCTTGCGTTCTGCCGGTGTCATCTCCGGTTTTTCATATACAATGTGCTGGAACTCATCTACCATGCAGCCGTATGGGACAAACGCAGCGGAATCTTCCAGATGCATTTTCAGGTAATCATCTTTCCGGTCGCCGAAGAATAATTCCATCCAGTTATATGCGAAATACTCCATCGACATGGAGTGGATTTCAGCTGTCTCCATCGTGATATCGGCGAACTCACGGATTTCTTCGTCTCTTAACAGATATCCCTGGAATGCATGGCCACATTCATGGGTGATGACGTCCACATCTCCGCTTGTTCCGTTGAAGTTTGCAAAAATAAACGGAGACTTGAAATTTGGAATATAGGTCATATAGCCGCCCTGACGCTTTGTTTTTCTTCCGAGCACGTCAAAAAGTTCATTCTCCATCATAAAATCAAAAAATTTCTTTGTCTGTGGAGACAGTTCACTGTACATTTTCTGTCCTGCCGCAAGAATTTCCTCCGGTGTTCCGACCGGCGCAGGATTTCCATTCGTGAAATAGACATCTGTATCAATATAGGAAAGCTTCTCCACACCAATACGCGCTCTGCGCTGCTCGTGGAGTTTATTGGCAAACGGGACAAAGTATTCTTTCACCTGTTTCCGGAAATTTTCGACCATTTCCTTGTCATAACAGTTGCGGTTCATACGGTAATAACCAAGCTCCACATAATTCTCATAGCCAAGCTGTCTTGCCTGCTCGGTTCTGTTTTTCACCATCTTATCGTAAATCTCGTCGATCTCATCTGTAACAGACAGGAAATAGTCACTGACTGCCTTCCATGCTTTTCTTCTCAGCTCACGGTCCGGGCTGGTCTGGAACTTTCTCATGAGAGACAGATTGTAAACTTCTCCCTCAAAAGGGATCTTCGCTGTGGCGATCAGCTTACTGTAGCGGCTGCTCAATGCATTTTCTTCCTGCATTAACGGAATGATCTTCTCGTCAAAAGCCTTGTTTGCGATCTCGATATTTTTAAATGTCACTTTTCCGATCTTACTCTCCAGATAGTCTCTGTAAGGAGAATCATAAAGTACTTTTCCATATTCATTCTCATACTGGCTGATGATCGGTCCGACCTCATCATAAAAATCGCTTTCTTTCTCATAAAATTCATCGGTCGTATCAATATCATGGCGGATCATTGCAAGTTCCATGCTTGTCTGCACATCCGCGGTAAATTTATAGTACTCCCGGTGGATCTCAAACTGCTCCTCTCCGCTTTTTGCATTCTTCGTGCGCTCGATAATGCTCTTATACTCTTTTTCTACTTCTTCCATATCAATGCGTTTGTATGGCATTTCTGAAAATTTCATGGTGTGGTTCTCCTTTTTGTCCTGCTATAATTTATTCCTGCTGTCTTTTTCAAACCTGCATCTGTATTTCATTATATAGAGAACATTTTGTTTTTACTATCTTTTTTTTGAAAAAAGATTATAATGAATATAGTTTATCAAAAGCGAGGTTTTCCATGATTACCACAGAAGAAATTTTAAATATGAATTTTTATAAAAAAGAAAAGTTTACCGGAAGTTACAAGGGCATGCGCTACCTTGTAAAAAAATACAAAGATGACGCGGAAAACGATATCTTCCGTGCCACAGTCTGGCCTGGACCTTATAATTTTGCAACCACTCCCGACGACCAGAAAATTTCCGCCACTTTTCCATTCACAGAAGAAGGAAAACAGCAGGCTGTCGACTGGATGAATGAGCAGTGGCGCTCCAGAAGTGAGTGGGGTATTATTATGCATTCGTGAGAAGTGACTGCTTTTCCTGCCCACTCTTCCATTTTCGTTCTGCTCTCATTTACATCCCCCCTTTTTTATCAAACTTCAAGATAACAAAAAAGGAACACCGTTTCCGATATTCCTTCATACTGCGGGTGACAGGACTTGAACCTGCACGTCGGGGACACTAGAACCTAAATCTAGCGCGTCTGCCAATTCCGCCACACCCGCATAAATTATAAATCATACAATATCCGTATTTTGCTTCATGCAAATCCAGTAAAAAAATATCGTCCTTAAAACAAGGACGATATTTTTTAATGAGACATCGGGGATTCGAACCCCGGACAACTTGATTAAAAGTCAAGTGCTCTA